>Ga0326514_10000095_pt1 | contig 53234 bp, 98 predicted proteins | sample 3_2548_0518_D_FD_203653 | JGI IMG/M metagenome (GOLD analysis project Ga0326514, IMG submission 203653) | Bovine rumen microbial communities from UC Davis, California, United States - 3_2548_0518 | ecosystem: Host-associated > Mammals > Digestive system > Stomach > Rumen | place: USA... | reverse complement strand
TGTTCACAATCTCGCCCGGGACGAGCTGACCTATGCACTTCTCAATGGCTTCGATCATCTCGTTATCCTCCGCGAAGAAAGGATCGCGGCCAGCCGAGCCAAGGGTATTGCACATCAGCTGACCGAACCGCCAGTCGGGCACCGTGTTCCAGACGGCCTCGAGCCGCCGCAGGAAAGACTTGATTCTCTTGGGATCCCTCACACAATCACCTCACAAAAAATAGGATGGAGAACGTGTCTCTCATCCTATATAAGGAACAATTTGTTGGGCTTTGTTCGCGGCTTAAATAATTTCCATGTTGCGCAAATCGTAGTCTACATGCCGCTCGGACTTCGGCGCGTACTCGGGCTTGCCGTCCCGGTCAACGAGGCGTCTGGCTTTGAGCGTTCGCCGCAGTCTCTTGGTGGCCATCTTGCGAGCCGGCGGGATGTAGAGCTTCTTGACCACGCCGCCGTTGTAGTCATGGATCATATCGTAGTACTGGAAGCAAACATCTTCGTATTGCTTGGCGACCTCGGCCTGCAACCTGGCCTCGGCAATCGCAGCCTCAGCACGGCGGTCGGCCAGCTGAACACGGGTATCGTCGGCCCTCATGATGAGTGCTGCCTGCTTGAATACGCAGAAGTCGCCGCGCTCACATACGTTGTTGTACGGGCATTGCTGTTTGCACTTCGTGTTGATGTTGGCAAACGACTTGATCAGCTCAGGGCGTGTGAACTGCATGCGGTTTCCTCGCTTTCGCCAGTCTTTCTGCGGCCCTGAGTCTTTGCTCCTCGGACATCACGCGTTTCTTGCGCGGCTTGTAGAGTACCCATTCCTTGGGCATGGTGACTGACAACCCGTAGTCGTCTCGGATATCCAGCTTGCAAACATCCGGATATTCCTCAACATATTTCAGGAGCCGCCTGACAACCGCAGGATCAGAGGAGTATACATAGGCAACCTTGTCATCCGGAGTCAAACTGATTGATGTCTCCTGCTCTTCACGCGGAACCTTTTTAAATTCTTCCATTAGCATCCATTCCTTTGTTCAAATCTTACAGATGTTGTGTGAGAATCTGGACCCCGTCTGCTCCGGACGAAGAATGTATCATCCAAAGAATGATGTCTCAAATCTTACACAACTTATCAGGGATTCTGAGGGTCTACGTAGGGGTCGTCTAGGAAGTTATTCCGGATGAGCCATGCGATGCCAACCGCCACCGCATCGGACTCGTCGTCGCAGGCGTACTCGCGCTTGCCAACGAACTGCTCCAGCGCCCTGGCCACCTCTTCCTTCTCGGCGGTGGAACTGCCGGTAACCCGCTTCTTGACTTCCTTGGGCGGGATCTTGTCGAACTCACCGTGTCCCATGGTGTAGCTGAGATACTCGCTCAGGCCGACAACCCTGGCCAGCGCTTGTATTGTTTTCGCCGACCAGAGATTGCCGCGGCCTATGACGGTCATCATGCCGAGGGCGTCTTCCTGAACGGGATATGCGTAGGGATAATGCATCATGATACGCTTCATCTCTTCCGCAATCTCGCTAAGTTTTTGAGCATGAGTCTTGTCCTTGGACTTTGCCGTGGTCTTGTTGTTGACGTTGCTCTGGTAGAGGACTTCAACTTTTCTGTCTGTGGTATCGCATTCGAGGACGGCGAACCCCGGCCGGTTCTACGAAAGATCGCAAGCAAAGACCTGTATAATCTGATGATCATCCAAGGCCGTCACCTCAATCCGGTAGAACCAACGCCGCCTGTGCGGGAGCCGCCAGCGTGATCGCCAACAACGGTACCAAAAGGAAGGAAGATACCCTGCATGAAACGGTCGCCAGCCTTGAGTTCGACGGGCTTGTCGGCCGCGTAGAACTTGGCCGCGATGTGGCCCTCGTTGTCGGGGTTGTGGTAAAAATCGCTATCGATGACCCCTGTCGAGTTTGACAGCCTCATGCCGTACTTGAATCCCAGCCCGGAGCGGGGATACAGCATCAGCACCCAGCCGGGATTGATATCACAGCAGATGCCGGTGGGGAAGGCGATGGGATGCTCGGAGATCTCAATGTCATACGGCAGGAAGAAATCGTAACCGGCAGATCCTTCGGTCGCCCTTGCAGGCAACCTGATGTTGTTCCACTCCTGCGTATACATCTCGATCAGCGTCTCGTTGGCTTGGTCATCATAGCCGTCAAACTTTGACCGTGCCCTGATGTACTCGCCAATGCTTACCTTTTCAAACTCGGCAATATCAAAATACTTTAAACAATTTGTCATTCACTTACTCCTCTGCTGCGGCGACATTCCCTGCACAGACATACGCTCCTGTTTTCGGAGAAAATCATGACCATATCGTCGGCGCTTATCAGGTCGCCGCAGCTCTCACATTCATAGCAGTCATCAATGTCATTGCTGTGGCACCTCGGGCAAAGCTGGGTGTACCGATACGGCGGACAATCCAAGCCGTCATCCTCAGCGGCCCAGATGGGTTCATCGAATGTTGAACGGCAATCATTGCATATCATCATCACACTACACTCCCGCAGGCTTCACAGCAGAAAACAACATTATCACGGAATACCACGTACCGCTCCATGCCAGGGAGCACGGCCTTGCAGATATCGCAGTGCGCCACCGCCTCCATCATCGCCTCATGGCAGGATGGGCAGATCAGGATCACCCGTTGCCCTATCGGCGGGACAGGCACCGTCTCCATCTGCGGTGTATCCGTTTCCTTGTTGCAGGCCTTACATATATACGAAAACATTACTCATTCCTCATCGGGTGGAACTTGAATGTACAGGCCGCACATACAAGCCCCGGTCTCCCGGAAGTCAAGGCACGGGCACTTGGAGTCCTTCGTCTTTTCAATGCGGCAGGGACAGTAGCCCGAATTGGATTTGATGCGCTTCTTCAGATTCCTTACGAACTCGGTATCAGGGTTCAATATTGTCTTGGGTTTCAAACTCGTTTCCTCCAGAACCATGAGGTTATATCTTCATAATAGTTACGCTTGGGATCCCAGCGATACATACGCTGGTTTGTCGTCGTGCTGGCCAGACCGCCAAGCTCGCGGACGTACGGTCCCGCCTTCAGGTAGGTCAGGTCGCCGCGTTCAAGATGGCGGAAGACCTCGGTGCATGCTGTTTCATACGGTGCACCGGAGTAAACGCAGGTCTTCAGGCCGTACAACAGAGCGGCCTTGATGAGCCGTGCCAGTGCCTCAGGATCGACGTCGTCGCCGCCCATAAAGCAGACGCAGGTAATCTCGCCGATGTACTTGCCGACGATGTAGTGGAAGTCGTCCTCCAGATTGTCGCCAATGTCGGTCTGCAACCACGGGGAGTGGCACCCGTCGCAATGACGGGTGCACCCCGAGATGGGGAAGACCAGAGCGATCTCGTTCGGGACTTCCTGAAAGGTAATGGAATAATCAACATACTTGAGCAAGGTCGCATCCTCTTTCTTCGGCGATTTTCGAGTACACATACTCTTTAAGAGTTTCTTTCTGGAGATCAGTCAACTTATCGAGATGTGGCTTCATGTAGCTCATATGTCGATTTGTTACTACATCTCCGTGGAAGTAGTCCTCCATCAGATAGCGAACGTAGACGGCCTCAGAGAGGTCTTCGAAGCGGTGGAAATAATACCGATGGTTGTTGTAGGTGAAATCAACACCATAATTCTTGTCTCTTGTGCTATACGATACACCGCGAATTCCCAGCTTGTTTTCTTTCTTGGGAGCAAGATTGCCCAGTTGCTCAACACGGGTTACTCTCCGCAGATTGCACAACCTGTTATCCATCGTGTCACCATTGATGTGATCTATTTCGTAGCCATTGAGATCCCATCCGGCCAGCTCTGCAACATAACGATGCAAACTGATGTGATCCAACCGTTCGTCCTTCTTGCCTTTTGAAGTAGCGTATAATTTATGGTTCTTTTCTGTTGACTTCCATTTGCGACTTGATACGATCTCCAGAAAACAAAGATCATATTTGGTTTCACATATCAAGTTCTCGTGGCTATCGGTCAGTTCCATGAAGACTGTGTCACCCTCAATATGATAACGATTGAGGTCCCTGATTCCATAAGGAGACGTATCTAGGATACGTCCATAATATTCAAGCTGAGAAAGATGCTTAATACACAGTGACATGCCATATTTTTGGCTACAGCGGATAGGTTTCTGCGCATTCGTTACGCCACATATATCACAAGTACGTTGTTGTTTATTCATGCTTACACACCTTTATTGTCGTAGTAACGGCGAGCGGCTTCTTTCTGACGGTCAAGAGACCACTTTGACACGCGAGAAAGGTACCCTATTATCCTGGTCGCATAATCCACATCTTCGCTCCCGCATACCGGGCACTTGTCGAAGCGGTGCTTCTCGATGTGACCACATTTGTTGCATATACTATTAGGAATGTTGAATGTGAAATAATTGCATCCCGTCCGAATAGCCGTGTGCAAAAGCTTCAAGTACTGATCTTTGGTAAGATGCTCTTCAAGATTTCCGTGGAGAGCGGATCCTCCATCAAGTCTACCTGTATATTTCGAGCCATGCAGACGGAACTTATCGACGAGATTCACCGTCGGATCTTCCACTCGGTAGAAGTAGGAATTGTAGCAGTCACGCGGGACGAAGTATCCATCCTTCTTGTCCCACTTAGCGAACTTGACTCCGAGATTTTCCGCTGGCACCATTTCAGTGTTAAACATCACATTACGTGTTTTGTCGCGCTTGTTGATTTCGAAGATCGGAGACATGATCGCGTTCACGTACGCGGCATACTGATCGTTGTCCGTGGGTTCGATGCCAAGATACTCAGCGCCCTCGACCAGGCCGTTGATGCCACAGGTCAGGTACTGTTTCTCAGGAGCAATGAACCCTGCGTCGTAGATCGAGATCATGTGACAATCCCTCATGTCGCAGATGATCTTGTTGATCGCCAGCAGATACTTGTGGATCAGCTCGGTCTGGTCAGCTACTGCGCTGGACAGGCGAGTCAGGAAATCACCGTGACTACCTTCAGCTTCCCATGCGCGGTGTGTATTCTGAACCAGTCGGTTGATGTTAATGGTCATTACGCACTTGGAACCGGTACTTACGCCGCCAGCGCCAAGGGTGTAACTGAATTGGTTGTCTTGGATGCCGTTGCGGAGGCGGCAGTTGTAATTATGGATACCGTTAGGCAGAGTAAACTTGTCGTCCGTCACATCATCCATCTCGAAACAGTACACGGTCTCCGGGCGATCCAACGGTTTAATAGACTTGACTCTAAACCAATATGAATTGTCCCGGAAAATGCACGTATCTTTCTGGATGCGAGTGTGTTTATGATTTGCATATTTCAACAGACCATACACAGGGTAATTTTTATTGTACTGAATACCGCGGAATACTGGACCCTCTGTACGGTTATCTACGCTTACCGTTGTAATATAACCGAGGCTTGTGCAGATAGCCTGCATAGTTTCGATCAAATCAATGGAAGTAGAGTAACCTCGTACTGAATTACCCTTGCTAGCAGAATTCATATTGCCGTCAGTAGCCATCCACCCATCAACAATGCCCTTGCGGAATTCAATAGATTGCAGAACACAATCGACATTGAGCGCCTTAGTTTCGGATCGAATACCGCGTTGCCAGTTTGTCCAGCGCATAATGGCTGCGGCAAGCTGTTTAGAGCTTACACGAACTGGCAGAACGTTGTTGTACATTTTGCCTTCACGAACATCTGACATGCCGCCAAATTGTTTGTTGGCTTTTTCAAGCAGAGGAATAATCCATCGCTTGCTTTCAGATAGAGAATAACTGACTTCATAGATACACGTTGTTCCATTGGAGTCTGTATATTCGCTCCCCATAGAACCGTCGCCGAGGAAAGCCCCGATTGCAAAACCCTGTTCATACGTCAGATGCTCGTCTGCCTCTGGATATGTATCCACGGGAGTGCTGTTCATCATGATGTAGTCGGATGTCGTCAGGTCTTTTGTGAGCTTCATGCCGCCAAAGCAGTTATTACGATGGTTGTCCGTAACTTTCATCACCGCGCCGTTTGTAAGTGTAACCTCATACAGCGGCCGACCTGGAAGCTCGACATAACTGCCCTTGCTCCATTTGCCATTGTTAAAAATCCTAAAGCCATTCTGATCAAATTTCATATGCTTTACTTCTGAAATAGGAACTAGATACGCCCCTCTTGCATCTTTGATCAGAACCTTGGTATCCCCGGAGTAGCAACAGCTTGCCAACGAATCAACACTGTCGCTTGTATACGTGAAGAAGCTATGCCCTTCGGCGTACATCTCGGCGACGAAATCGGCACTATCCTTGTCCACGAATGTCTTACCGTCATTCAGAAGACTGAAGGATTCTACGGGGAAAGTCAGCAGGTTTTTCGTGCGCTCTTTATTGAACCACTTCATAAACCTGCGCTGGAGCCAGTTGACGGAATCCCAATGGGATATCAGATCGGAGCCATCGGGGAAAACGAATCCCTCAAAAAGCTGGTGAAAATAAGGGGAATCAAAGTAAGCGAAATTAAGAAAGACACTTTGGCTTCCACGCGCAGCCGCTGGCTGGTTTAAGGAATAGACTATCTGATTGAAATAACTATCAATCACTTGTCCGATTGTTTCAGGATGCAGGCCAACCGTTGCAACATCGTCTACATGCAATCTATAATCGTCGCCGTATTCCTTGCGAATATAGTAGTCTAAGTAGGCGATTAGTTCGGGTACGGCCACAGCCCCGCATAACTGTGCAGAGATGGCAAATACCAGATTAATGAAGCCGCCAACAAAGGCTTTCAGATGCTTCGGAGCAGTTGTCGTACCGCCAACCTTTGTCATGCCGTCAAACAGGAACGGGTACAGCGTAATGCTGGCGCAGTAGGGAGTTCCAACGGGCATGCCTGCTTCGTCGTGCCTGTATATCTCGTGCTTCTCAAGCTGTTCCAGATACTTGTCGGCGATCGCTTTGCCGTACATCTCCGTCAGCGTGTCATGCATCCACAGGCGGTTGGTGTATACATTGTCTTTCTTGTGGATCTCGGGAGCCATGGTTGCAATGTTCTTTGAGGTCACATTGCTGTTGGCATCCACCTCGGAACCGGATGCGGCGTTCTGGGCATCCCGGTATTTTTTGATGAAGTTTACATTCTTTCTGAACGCCTCATACTTGTCAACCAGTTCAGCCATTCTGAATCGATTCCTCCAACTGCTTCAAGTAATCGAGGATGGCTTTACCGGTCAGCATGGATCCATCCTCAAGTTCCACCACGGGGACATGTGTGATCCCCTTGCAGGTCATCACCTGCTCGTCTGTCACGTAGTCGAACGGGACGTTCAGCTGTGACAGTTTGGACTTGACCTGCGCACACATGGGACATCCCGGCAGGCCGTAGACATAGATCAATTGTCATCACCTCATTCACTCGTTTCCTCAGGGTCAAAAACGTAATCTTCCATGCCCTCCTGAGACGAAAGTTCGTCCATGTAGTTCACGCTGATATCTTCAGCGAACCGCTTGATCAACGTGGCAGGAGAGATCGCGGAAGCAACGACAACGCCGTCTTGCATCATGAGCACAGAGCGGAACTTGCGTCCGCGTGATGCGTCAATGAAGTAGCCGGCATCTCTGGCCTGTTTGACCTTTTGTTTGGTCGTCATGGTATCGGGCGGCAAGATCAGATCCACACGGTTAACCTGGACGCCGTATCCAAGACCAATACTTGCAAACTTTAAGGAAGCCATTACATCACCTCATTCTTATGTTGCCGGAGGACGCCGACCGGAGCCGTCGTCATTTATCATCAGGAGCAGGAGTAACATGATCAGCACGAAGCAGGCAATCGCGTACATTGTGGTCACCGCCTTCGTATTGACGCTGTTAACACCAGAGCCACGACAATCAACAGGGGAATCCAGAAGGGCGCGAGAACCCACACCCATGACCAGTTGATCACGCCGGTCAGCTTCAGGACAATAAACGCGATCAACAGGAGATCTACGGAATAAACACCAGCACTACCTTTATTCATCGGCTCACTCTCCATACTTCAGCAGGAACTCTGGATCGACGGCCTTAAAGGACTTAGACCCGTCCTCGCTCCGAACCACCAGACCTTCGCGGATGGTATGACCAAGCGCTGAGTTTCCATGGGCGGCTGCGAGCATTTCATCCACGGTATCTGGAAGCATGAATTTCTCGGAAACAATCGGGACGAAGTTGAAGCCGCGAGATTCGAGCAGGCCTTTGGCGAACAGACTGCCTCGCCGGCCTTCGGGGTAGATCAGGTTGAAGACATACAACTCTGGATTGTCTCGCTTGTACTTGTTCTTCTGAATCTTGGGGCCGATACACTCGCCCTGAATGGCCACCCAGTCGCGGTTGCCGATCAGGTTCTTCAGGCATTCCTCGATCAGGTAGAAGTCGGATACCTGCCAGTAGATTGAGTTATCGCGTTGCAGGCGGAGGTTGCGGGAGCAGACAATGTACTCGAACTTGTCCGGGAGCAGGAAACGCTTATGACGGACGAGGGCGAAGGTGCCGCTGGTGCCGTCGATCTTTTCGGTGGCGATCCACGGATGCTCTTTGTCCTCCAAGATCCACGGGCAGTTCTGGATGCGGGTTTCATCGGTCTTGCTAATGAAGTCCGGGAAGCCGCCCTTGCTCTTGCCCTTTGCGCCGACGAGCCTGCGGTACCACGCGAAGCGCATGAGAGGGAGCTTATGGAGCCACGGCTTCTCGGCCGGAGCTTCCTTCAGATCGTTCCACCACTTCTCGTCTTCCTGCGGCTCGTACTTGACCACGCCCATGATCTCGGTTACGTCCTCGTCCAGCTCGTAGGGTTTGTCTCTGGCCGGGAGAATGGACAGCGGGAAGCAGATACCCTCGGACCTGACGCCGCTCATCTTCATGGTGCGGATGCGGAATTTCTTCGGGCGAAGGAACTCGAACTCTGGCTTCTCAGGAAGCTGGGAGTCGATCTCAACGTAGACGCACAGGTCGCCAACATTGAACTGATCCTTCTGTACGATCACCTGCCAGCCAAGCACGCCAGCGAGTACAATGCGGTCTTTGCCTTCAATGGGTCGGATCCATTCGATCTTTTGAATCGATGCAAGATGTCGCATCAACAAGTCCTCCTTGTAGATTTTTATTTCCACCATATATAAGGAACAAAATTCGGCCCGATGTGCATCGAGCCGAAAGATAATTACTGAATCTCATAGGCATCAGCCCACAGATCCTTCTGGCCTTGTTTGATTGTTCGGACGCCGTTGGCGAAGCTGAAGGCAGGCTTTGGCGTCCATTTGATCAGCCGGATGATATCGCCGGCGACGACTGGGTTCTTCTGGAAGTACGGCTTCAGCACCTTCATCATGCCGGTGGTACCGCGGGAGAGGTTGTACATCGTCAACTTAGGCGAGTACTTGGTGTCAACGGCGATCACGGCGTACAGCCCGGTGGCATCTGGGTTGACCAGAACCGGCGCGCCGTAGTGGCTGATCTCGAAACCGACCTGTTCCTTTAGGGATATCTCGCGGTCGGTGATGAGGTACTGCTCGTCGAAGATCAGCTGTTGCATGCGCTTGTCGATGGTCGCCTGCTTCAGGTTCTTGGTGATCTTGTTCTTGCCGGAGAAGAACTCATCGAACACGGTCAGGAGCTTTCCCCGGGGACCAAAGCACTTGAAGTAGTCGCCCATGATCAGGGTATAGATAGCTGACTGGTTCAGGGCGTTGTCGGCCATCAGCATCTCGAACAGCACCTCGGCGAAGGTATCGTAGTGGCGCTTCTGGGAGATCTGGTAGACGGCCTCGGCATCCTTCAGGCCCAGACCTTTGATGTCGCAGATGGAGTCCGAGATGGCGTTGTGTTTGTGATCAACGTAATACTGGCGGTTATCCTGGCCGAACTCAGGGCGGGTCATGGCGATCTTGCGATCCTTGGCCATGGCCTTCGCGGTCTGGATATCGTCATCGTTGGCGGCGTTCTGGGCGTAGGCCGCAATCCATTCGAGCGGATGGTAGTAGCGCAGATAGGCACACATATAAGAGAGGAGGCAGTAGGCTATCGCATGGTTCCGTCCAAATTGATAGCTTGCGCTATCCTCAATGACCTGAAGAAATTCCTTCGCTTCCTTCTCTGCTTCAGCGCGTGGCTTGTCGGACTTCGAGCAATACCCTTCTAAAATCTTTGGTAGTGCTTCCTCAAGGCGGTCTTTTTGTTTTCTCACATTGTTACCGTACCGGCTTTTTATCCGGTACTTCTCATAATTTCTTATGAGGTCAGCATACATTTTCATCTCCGAAGAGATGCCGGACACTCGTGGACGGATTATATTTATTCACCGTCTATGCGTTACAATACAAATCTGCCTTACGCAATCAGATTTGTTATCTCGGTATTCCCATAATTCGCATGCACAAATTTTTCATACTTACGCACAAGATAATAAGGGCCACAATCTTTGTACAAATATTCAGCAAAAGATTTAACCTCGGCCCTCTTGCCCCACCAAACATGGTAGCAGGTAGACTTAGACACTTTGCTCTAACTCATCCCTAAGGTCTGATGAAGGTAATCACGGACACCGAAGCACAACTGTTCGCTACCATAGTATGCAATGTGGGCAGACCCATGTCGTTTGTCTAGCGTGATAGTTCCATTGCCATCAAACATCCCGCGAAGCAAATGAGGCATCAGGTCTTCTGATATCTTCGGCATGTAGTTCATCATGGACTTGCGAAATACAACGCCGTACTGTGCTAAATCATCAGCCATTTCTTGTGATGCAAAACGGAAATATGCATGATGTTTCTTTTCGTGAATGTGCACCTTTTCTTTATCCGCACCAAGCTCCATCGCAAATAGTTCGATAATATATTTATCGCGTTCATGAAGCTCGATAGAAATAATCGGAGCACGGTCTGGACGACTTTCACCAGGATCGACAACGCAACCATCCGTTATCATCCAGCCAAGAAAATAAGCTTTGGCTGGTGTGTCAATACAATGGAAGTAATCATGGTGTTTGACGCAACTTCGTCTCACTCCCCGGCGAAGAGAACCATCTTGCTCGCGAATATATTTAGCAACGGTGTTATCGCAACAATGAAACATCTTTCCAATTTCGATGGTGGTGTATCCTTGTTCATACAAATCTTTCATTGTTGCTTTGTCTTCCTTGGAGAACCTATTACTGCCACCGTGGTATATTCGCGGAATCCCGTTCTTTGCAAGCAGCTTACCAACGCTCGTATTATTGCAATTCAAAACACGAGCTATATCCACAGTCGTCATGCGCTGGTTAACATACATATCTATGATGGTCTCGGTAAATGATTCGATCTTACCTCGTTTCTCCACTCTTTCACCTCCTTTCTCAAGAAGTTTTATAAGCATGCAAATCTAAGGGTTCACCGATTTTGCCCAGTAATACTTTGTTGTGTCACCACAACAAACGGCAGTCACCTACCAATTGCCCTGCGCACGTTATCAGCATCGCTACCCGAAAGACCACATATTTGTTGCAAAAACTGAATCGTGTCTTCTTGGTATACGAGCCATCCAAGGTTCTCTTTCAAGAGGTCATCAATGATCTTTGATGGATTTTTGTGTACCTGATGATTGAATACCTGTTCTCGATAGCTTGCGCCCGACGGCCTTAAACACGCCGTCACCAGACTCAAATCATAAATAGACTTCGGTCTAAATTTCTTCATCGACTCGGCGGCGAAGTCGGATTCAAACTGGAAGATGCTGTTTGCATCCTTAGCCATCGAGGCCCAGACCTTCTGATCGTCCCAGTCGATCTGATCCATTCGAGGCGGCTTCTGTCCCATCATGGCGTAGGCATCACGGATCACCGTCACCGTCTTCAGGATCAGGAAGTCGAACTTGGCCGCGCCTACCTCGTGCAACTCATCCATGTTGACGATCAGGCACCGCTCACCGTCCTTGTGGAAGACACCGTACTCCTCGTCAAGAACCAGCGGTGACACGATGATGCCGGCAGGATGAATCGACTGCGAGACCCTTGTGCCCACCATGCCGTCGTAGTAGTAGAAGATATCGCGGTAAGTTTCCTTCGCCTTTTCTTCGTCGGCCTTGAAGGCTGCTTTGATATCTGCGATCCGGCGGAGGCTGTATGGGTTGGCGTGGTCATAGTCGTTTTTGTTTTTCATGCGGCGGCTCTCGTTGAACTTCTCTGGGTGGTTCTCCCATTCCCATTTGGTTGCAAGGCCACCGCCAACATCATCGATGAAGGCCAGCGACTGAATCGTGCCGTAGGCCGCAAGCCGTGCGGTGTAAGGCTCGCCAAACTTCTCGGCGATATGAGCGAAGATCGCAGGCCGGTCGGTATCAATTACATCAACGTCGATGTCCAAATACGTTACGTATGATCGCTACTCACACTCTTTATGTTTCCATAAAGTTCAGACCATATCTTCATCCCGGAGGATGTCCACCACTTCCACGGCGCTTGCCATGTACTCCCAGAGGGATGGTCGTTGAGCGTTCCCCTGTTCGGGGCTTCGTTGCTGATTGCCCAATCCGTCTTGTTTTCAAGCATTCACGCTTCGGCTTGTTTCATCCGTACGTTGTAGCCAGACAGCTCTCAGGGTGTTCCAGCAGTTCGATGGATATTTTTTGCGAAGGCTTCTCAGCCAGCGTAGGCCACATCTTGACCTATCTCTTCCCGGTTTTCGTTGCAGAACCGGGCGAAGTTGGTGTGCCATTGCTCTGGGTTCAGGTCGATGATGTCGGTCACATAGGCGGCGCGGGAACCGCCAACGGAACCACGGGCTGGGCCAACGTACATCCCTGACTCACGGCACCATGACAGAAGCTCGCTCTGGCAGAGCATGAACCCGCTCATGCCCAGCTTTTCGAAAACGCGAAGCTCTTCAGTCAGGGCTGTTCGGAATCCCTCTCCCTGTTCCTTGGGGATAATGCCGGCGGCGAGCTTTTCGTCGAGCTTTCGCCAGACCGTCTCGCGGAAGATTCGAGCGTCCTCTTCCCGGGAGCCGTGGAGTATGGGATACTTGATGGAGCGGTCGAGCTTGAAGTCCTCGACGCTGTCAGCCATGACGTTAGTGTTTTCAATGGCTTCGAGGTACGCCGCCTTTGGAAGCGCGCCCTGTTTTTCGAAGGCTGCGACGAGCTGATCGTAGGTGTGCCACGTCAGATCGAAGCCAGCCTCGCCGGGATAGAACTGTTCCTTGCGCCACATCAGGATATCGCGGCACTCGGCGTAGTAGCTGTTGAGCGAGTGAGTATCGGTGCCAGCGATCAGCGGGATACCGTACTGCTTTGAGTATCGCAGGAGCTTTTTGTTGTACGCCGCCTGATCCTCATTGTCGTGCGGCTGAACCTCGAGGTAGTCGTAGTACTTGAGAAGTGACAAGTACTTCTCATGATACGGCGGGAGCTTGGACAGCGGGGAGGCGAGGCACGCGCTGATCTTGATGATGTTGGGCGAGATGCTCAGGAATTCATCGAAAGTCAGGCGGTTGTTGTAGTACATATGATCTGGTCTGGTGGAGAGTTCGATCAGGCGGTTCAGCTCATGAACGCCGTCTAGGTTCTTGGCCAGCAAGATCGTGTGGTAGTTGTCGCGTACCTTTGGTTCCAGTGATTCAGTGAGATAGATCTCAACGCCGTGAATAAACTTCAGGCCTTTCTTTTCGCAGTAGAGCTTCTTCTCAACCCATGATCGTGGGATGCCGTGCTCTGTAGAAGCAATGGCGGTCATCCCCTGGGCGACCGCCGTATCCACGTAATCATCGAACTTTGTACAACTGTCGAGAAGAGAAAGGTCGGAGTGAAGGTGATACACCGTATAGTTTTTCATGCCTTCTCCTTGAACTTAATCTCTTTGTTACGGAGCATAATCATGTCAACATTCTTCAGGCCCTTGGTCATCAGGAGTGTGCGGTATTTAATCATCGCATCGGTGATGGTGCGGAGGCGTTCATTGGCGTTCAGCGAAAGCATGCCGCGGCTGGAGAGCGAGCGGTAATAACGCTGAAGCAGTTCATCCATATCCAGAAGCGCCTTGGTATATCCATCCGCGAATTCCCTGCTTCGCTTCATAGGCCCATCATTTCTTCCTTCATGCGCTTCTTCTCCAGCTCGGCCTGCTGAAGCGCCCAGAAGGCGGGGCATGCATCACGGCAACCGCAGATCCACCGGCACCTGTAGGCGTTCGGGCTGACCAGCCATTCCTTGTCGGCCTCCATGGATTTGATCACGGATACTGCCCACTTCTTGGTTGTTTCCAGTTGCGCCGGATCGAATGGCTCCTCGAACCATTCATTGGCGCGGGGCACAAAGAAGGACACCTCGTCTGGATAGTAGCCGAACTTGTTCTTCATTCCCTCAGCGTAGAGGTAAAGCTGATTGCGGTAGGCGGCGTAATCCTTCTTCATGTTCTTGGCGCTCTTGCTCTTGATATCCACCAGCTTGACGCGGCCGTTGGCCTTCTTCTTCAGGATCAGGTCGGCGTAACCGATGAACGGATATCCTTCGATTTCGTACTGGAATTCTTCTTCGATGGCGACCACGTCGTACTCATCGTCGAAGCCCTCGAAGTTCATGAAGAAGTTCAGACCCTCGTTATAGTAGGTCTCGGCCAGACCCTTGGGATACGGCGGGAAGTAGGAGTGAATGGCATTGGCGTACCGCTCCTCGTACTCCTCGGCCAGGGCGAAGGAGGGAATATCCCCGGCGGCGTTCTCTTCGATCAGCGCATGGAGCAGGGTGCCGTAGTCTGAGTAGGCGTTGCCCACGGATTCATAGCCGTCGATCTTGCGGAGCTTCACGGCCATCGGACATTCCTGATATTCCTGAAGCGTCGAGAATGAAAAGCGCATTCCTTCCGGTAATTTACACATGTGGTTCCTCCATGAGTTTTAAACGGGAGTCCGGCGATCCGAACTCCCATGTGTTATCAGTCCTCGTTTACTTCCTTGTCGTGAGAGCCGTCCATGTAGAATGGGAAGAAGCTACCCTTCATCTTCTCGAACTCCTTCTCGATCTCGGCGATCCGGCGTTCAGCGGCTCGCTGGACGATCATCTCGCGCGCTCTGGCGGCAACTTCTTTCTTGAAGTCCTCGTATGCCAGTTCACGGTCAGCGAACATGTCGTCCATGGAAGCCTTCTTGGCCTGACGCTTGCGCTCTTCTTCTTCCTGCGCGGCTCTCTCGCGGATGAGATCGGCGTCGCATTCATCCAGAAGCCTCTTGGCGGCGGAGGTTGAACCGAAGAGCTTCTTGCAGACGGCGGCACAGAAGCCGGCGTAACGATCCTGAGGCTGACCTTCAATGCATTTGACCGTGGTCTTCGTGCCGTCTTCCCAGAGGATCGTGGTGGCGGGACCAGAGATGATCACGCGCTCCACCTCGGGGATGCCGTAGCACACAGGCTCGGCCTCAAACTCAACGTCGTAGCATTCATCCTCGTCGTAACACGGCTCGTCGCAGTTCTTGCAGTCGTTGTCGCAGGCCTCAATATCGAATGGAAGTTCGTTGATCACAACCTGCGAACCGTCGGGAAAGTGCAGGTTGGCGAGGAGGTTGGCAATCTGTTCGGGGGTTAGGTCGGAACAAAATACTTTATCGGGCATCATTCAGTCCTTTCTTCCCCTTAGAACGGGGATGAAGCAGTTGGTAGATCAGAAACAATCACGCCATATTCGGGGAGGGAATCGGCGCGGTCAGCAGGGGAAAGAGGTGTCAGGCCTTTGCGATCCCACGAGCAGTAAAGCTTATCGCCGGAGTCGGCCTGATAGATGTGGCGGGAATCGCCCGTATAGCAGGTTGCGATGGTCTTCATCTCGCCGGAGTCGCGGTTCTTCAGGATCGTGATATCGGAACGGCTGATGGCCACGGCGTTGTCGGCGAGGTTCACGATATTGGCAGACCCGGCGACGCTGGATTTCGTAAGAGGAATTCCTGCTTTTTCTTTACGAGGATGGGCAACCACAATCACATGGGTTCTTGTCTTCACCGCAAAGCTTTTCAGCGTAGCGATGAATTTTGTCTGGGCTTTCAGTTCTTCGTCTTCTTCGCAGAGACAGCTCATCAGATTGTCAACCACAAGGAGCCTGCAGCCATACCGCCTGACCGCCAGATCGAACATGTCCATGATGGCCTCGTGGATCGGCTTGCCGTAGACCTCGGTGTTGTTGAAGATGTAGACCTTATCGGTCAGGTACTCCTGAATCCTTGCGGCGACGTTCGGGGCCACGAAGGGAACTTTCTTCCCGCGCCCTCTGTCGTACTTCAGGCCGATCCAGTCGGAGCCAGCCGCCTGTAGAGAGAAGATTTCGAGGAGCTTCTCACGGCTGAGTTCACCGCTGTAGATGCAGGTTTTGTAGCCTTTCTCCACGGCGTTGAGCACCAGCTCTTCCACGAACACGCTCTTACCGGCGGCTGATTCACCTGTCACCACGGTGATACCGCATTCAACCAGACCGCCCATGCTTTCATTCAGCGCCGGGATACAGGTTGGAATCCTTGGGATGGTGGTGGGATCCACGGGCTTTACATCACCAATGTTGATCAGGCCTTTGATCTGCGGTTCGACGGCGTTCTCAATCATGTCGATCAGCTCGAACTCGCCGCACCTGACCAGCACCTCGTTGGCATCCTTGCAGAACTTGTCAGGGTGATTCGGAACAGGCGGGTAATCCACCACGATCTTGCAACGGTATTCGCCGAGACGCTTGGCAATTCGCTGAATCATCTCGCGGCCAGGCGGATCGTTGTCACCGAAGAGGATGAAGGTCTTTACCTTCTCAAGCGTCGCCCAGCAGTGTTCTAGCCATGAGTCATCCGAGCTTCCCGAGGGAACCGAGACAACGTTCTTTGCCCCGGCCTGCCATAGCGCCATGCAATCGCACTGGCCCTCTGTGAGCAGAACCGGTTCATTCAGGTCGATGCCGTCGAGGTTAAACAGGATCGCCTTGGTGTTCTTCTCGCGCCACTCTTTACCGAGATGTCGAAGCTCTTCATCGGTGGGTTTGTGATCGCGCCGGAACTTATGGAAGACATCCACGCCGTCCTCGAAGAACCGGAAGACGATGTTACCGTCTTTGTCGGCGGCGATGCGGAAGTAGTCCACCGTGTTCTTATCAATGCCGCGCAGTTTGAAGTAATCGTAGATCCGCTGTGTTACGGGATAAAGCTCGGTTGTTGGGAGAACGAAGCCTGAGGGCGAGGAGGATTTATGCGAGGATGGCTTACCGGAAAACAACTTGATCTCTTCGCCGGTCAGCTCCCTGACAAGCTGATCGAATCTACCACGGCGACCGCAGGAACCACGCTTACATACATACACGGCTTTCTCAAGGCTCAGAGCGAAGGTTCGGGTGTCGTGATTGTTGGAGCCGCCATGGCAGAAGGGACAGAGTTTCGGGATGATCTCGTCGCCGCCAGCCTTGGTTTCAATCTTGTATTCACCAAAGTGCTTCTCGGCAAAGTCGATCATCGCCGACCTTATCTGCTCATCAACCAGCATTTTAAGCTCCTTTCAATGCCTCGCGGATTACGTCATACCGCGGAACGGAAAGCATATCCAGCAGGCATTCGTAGGGATCAAGCTTCCCGGAGAAGATCATCTTGGCGACGGTGGGCGAGAAGCCGGAAACAAGGGCAACGCCAAGGGGGTTCGTGCGCACCGGGATGGTATTGGTGCGGCTGTTTACATTCCAGAAGACCAGACGCGGCATCTCATAGCCAGCGATGTGATACTTAGCGGCGATCATATCGAAGAGGCGCTGATCGGCGTGGTAGTAGGTAGCACCGTCGAACTCCATGTCAGAGATGATCAGCACCGTCGGAGGCAGTTCTTCCTGCTGTAAATCATTTGTGATCGCTGTCTCAAGAATCAGGTCGAAGACCCGTTCGATATCGGTGTTGGAACATTCGTCATGTTCCTCGGCGATTGCCAGCTTGCCCATCAGGGTGGTCGCTCCGGACAGATCCACGTACTGCGGATGAGAAGAGAATGTGATGTACTTATCCTTGTACGGCCCTGTCAGCTTCTCGGAGAAGTAGATCGCCAGCGCATTCGCCACATCCAGAGGACACAGGTTGGACTGATTACCGCCCCAAGTCATGGAACCGGAACCGTCGGCGACAACCATCATCTGAGCATTCAGCGGTACGGTATTTGGGAGGTTCTTCCAGAGAGCCTCGAGGGTTTCGTTGATCCTGACATGGTCGCCGTACTTGGCAACGATCTCATGCGGATACAGGGTGGAAGCATTAATCTTGGCCTCGCCCTTCTTCAGAGAGTCGAGGTAGGCCTGCCGGCGTTCGGTGTCATGCGTCATGAAAGCATCCTGATACAGGAGGTTGGCGCGGGAGGGAACACCGTTGTAGTTGATCTCGCCCCACTGCTTCGCCGACATCTTGCGCTCCACCACGTCGATCCTGCGGCGGAGGGCAGAGAGCATCTGACGGTACTTGCGGGGAGACATACCGAGGGATACGATCAGCTTCTTGGCGCGGCGTTTAGTATCATTAGAGGAGGTATTCTCGGAGGGAAGCCACTTGCCCAGAAGACTCACGGGCTGATCATCACGCAGGCAGAGCATGTCGGCGGTCAGCTGATCGGCAATGATTTTCAGGGCGGCCTGGGAGATTTCTTTTGACGCTGCGGCGTCGAAAACTTCGAGCAAGTCGTCCCACCGACCGAATTCTGGGATCGCACCAAGCACCAGCATGGCTTTTTCAGGGAATTCACGGGCGAGATAGTTGAAGCAGATGCGGAAAAGCCGCCGTTCGCCAAGTCCACCGCGCACATCACGGCAGAAGAAGAGCCAGACAATTGCAATATCGAGATTTTCAGCACAAACACCGGCAAACATTGCTTCGATTTCCTGCTGACTACGGCGACGCATGGAGGAAATGGCAAAATTCATGTCGAGCAGGGCTTTTCCAGTCGTTTTATAGCCCAGCGCGCCGTTTTCGGTGACTGAAATGTTGTCGCGACCGTCATCCATGGTCTGTTTCATAGCCGTCATAAAGTTCATGCGCTCATTCCTCCCTTATATCCACGATCACCGCACGAATTGAGGTAGTCTTGCTTCAAAAACCGGAGTCGGCGGCAAACTGACGTCCTGTTGATCGCCAGTTCGGATGCAATTTCATCCTGAGTCATGCCGTTTGACCTGAGATAGAGGATTTTTCGGTCCTCATCGCTCAATTTCTCGCTCCATTTCTCATAGGCGAGCTTTTCATCGACCTCGCTGTATCTGGTTTCATGGTCAACGCCAACGGAAACTGCCATTTCGTTCTCCAGATACTCCACGGAGTCGGTTTCAGGCATTGAAGCCAGTATTTCTCTGAACGCCGAGGTTCTCTTGGGCGAGGACAGCACCGTGTTGCCCAAAACAAAGCGACAGAGAGCGTTTACGAGGTCTTTGGCCGGGAAAATCTTCAGATCTTCCTCTGTTTCGGCCTTGCGAATGTAGTTCAGGTAGGCAATGGTGCATTCCTGAATACAATCGTCCAGATCAATCGTCGTATAGCCTGAATATTTGTTCAAAAACCTGTTTGCATGTCTATAAATTAACCCCATACGGGATTTGAGAAGCTCGTTTTCCTGATCGTGTGATAACTGCATTGCTTCCTCCTGTTTTTAAGCACGGAAGAAGCCATTTTGCTCTTGAACTTGTGAATGTGATCAGGCTTCCGGTATTAACTCATCAGAATGGCAGTTCGTCTGTCTCGACGGGAGCAAACTGGGGCTGGACAGGGGCCGGAGCGGGTCTGGGAGTCGGCGTCGGGGCACTTGTCGTAGTCTCACCGCGGGTTTCCACGAAATCGAAGTCCCGAACGTCCACATCAATCGACGTTCTGGCCACTCCGTTCTTATCCGTGTAATCACGGACGGTCAGGTCGCCTTCCACATTGATCCGGTGGCCTTTTTTGAAGAACTTGGAGACATTTTCGGCCTGTTTGCCCCAGACCGTGCAGTTGAACCAGTTCGTCATGTACTGGTTGTTCTCGTCACGGTGCTTGGTGTTGGCTCCGATGCGGAACTTACACACCGTCTGGCCGGCGGGGGTATTGGACAGGACAGGATCGGCCGCGAGCCGACCGGAGACAAAAACTTTGATCATTCAGCGTTCCTCCATGATTCGTTAGTTGGCAAAAGCCTGATACAGCTTCCGCAGGACATTGATATCGGTTACCTTCTTGTAGTTCTTGACGCCGCAGATAGATTTGATCTGCTCGGCCAGCGCCGTCTTCTCTTCTGCCGTCATATTTGCGGAACGGGCCTTGATGACCTCATCCACCTTCGCGATGGCGTTCTGGATCTGGTCGGGAGACGCGGCAGACTCCTCTTTCGCAGGTTCCGCAACCGCCTTGACCACCTGCGGGGCCTGGGCGTCGGCGGAGGCAAGCCAGCCAGCAATTTTCCGTCCCGTATCGGAGCTGATGATGAACAGCTGGCCGTCGAACAGGTGAGTACGGTCTTTGCTGGCATAAGCCCGGTGTTCCTGATCAATCTCGAAGTAAATCGTGGACTCGTAGTCCGCGCCTTCACGGAACTGAGCGCCAATTCCCTTCGGCGTGACCTTTTTCTTTCCGCCGACTTCTTCCATGGTATATTCCTTCTTGGCGCGGTATGAAGAGACGACATGCATCGGGCACTGGAGGATTTTCTCCATCAGCTTGTTGTACTCGGGGGTTACGCTCTTCCACGCGGTATAGGAATTGTTGGTCTTCTGCGCCAGCACGCTCTGCTTGTCGAGCAAGCCGCCTTCCGCCTGCCACACATGGGACATGGAGTCGATGATCAGGAACTCGACCCCGGCTTCCTGCGCCGCATCAATCGCCTGCGTATACTTCTCGACAGTGAACGGCGCTTCAATGTCGATGGTCAGGAACTCGCCAACGTGGTCGGAACCTACATGCAGGCCGGCATACAGGGACGCGGATCCGTTCTCTGTGTCGATCACGAGGATTTTCTCCCAGATCTGCGCGTCGGTCAGCTCCGGATGCTGTGCCTTCAGCAATCCGTAGCCCAAGAGCAGGGCGGACAGTGTCTTGCCGGAGCCGGAGATGCCCATCATGCCGATCTTGACCTTGACCTGCTCTCTTTTTGCCTTCTTAATCTGAATCGCCATCTTACTTCCTCCTGTTTGATTGATTTCCATCACATATAAGGAACAATTTCCCCGTTTTTGTGCAAAAGAAAACACAGAATCTGAAAAATTTTCTGATTCTGTGTTTCTTGAGCTTGTGAATTTTGTAATCAGTTATTCAGTTGTTATCTGGTGACCGCCCAGGGCAGGGAGTTGACCGCCGCCAGCCTCTGCTCACGGTTGCTGTGGTCGTAACGGTTGGTGATCGTCATGGACTTGTGGTTGGCGAGGTCTCTGGCCACCGCACCGCCGCCTGTCTTCTCCGCCGCGGAGACGAAGGTGTGCCGCAGGGTGTGGGGGCCTGTTGCAACGTCCATCCGCTTCTGAATGTGGGCGAGGGACTTATAGACGGAGTGACGGTTGCAGGGGAGGCCTTCGCGGGTGACGAAGAGCGGATCGTCGTGGTTCTTGCAGTTGCGGGTCTTCAGATACTCGTCCAAGTAGCTGTAGGCGAAGTCCGCAACCTCCGTCTCCTTCCACGCGCCGCCCTTCCGGCGAAGGTAGATCGTACCGCGGGGTCTGTCGAGGATGGAGCCAAGGGTGAGCGAGCAAAGTTCGCTGACACGGATGCCACTGGCGAGGAACAGGGCGATGATGGCGCGGTCACGGACCTTGTTGTGCGAACCCTTGCACTCCATCAGCTCTTCCACCTCGTCGTCGGAGTAGTACTTGTTCTTCGGCCGCTCCCACTCCGGAATCTTGTCGGGATCGGGGAGCTTCAGGGCCTTCAGCACTCCGGCCAGATCAGGCTTGAGGTAGGGGATGCATTCCTCACCGGCCGTCATGACGTGTGCCCACCGCAGGAAGGGATTGATCGCCGCAATGTACAGGTTAATGGTCGTCGGCTTCCGGCCGGCCTTCTTCATGCCGTTCACCCAGCGCTGGAGAACTTCGCCGGACAGCCCGGAGATCGAGCGGTCTTCCATGCGGACTCCGAACTGTGCCGCCATGGCATCGAAGGCGCGAACCAGCATGTCCTCTTCGGTCTGGATGGTGGAGGGGAGGACGCTGTCTTCCCGGGACTCAGAGTAGAAGGCGATCATCTTGTATTTGCACATGGCTCTTCCTCCTTATTAGGTCACTTGCTCCAGATTCTGCGGAACTCTTCGACGGTTTCTTCCAGCTCTGGCGTCTTTACATACACCCACTCGGTCATCATGTCGTCGTTCTTGTGGAAGGAAATAAACTTGATGTCATGGATAAAAAGGAACTGCTCCAGCTTCATGTTTGCCGTCACAAAAGTTTCTGCCACTCTTCATTCCTCCTATTTGAAAATTCCGTAGTGTATGAACCACTTAACCCCCTCCCGGATTCCGTCAGAGATCGAACATGCGTATTGTTTACAGGCCATCCGGAGCATTCGGTGCATCGCAGGCTCCATCCTAACCTTGCATTCCACGGTCATCTTGTTCTCGCCCTTGGTGGGTCGGCCTCGTAAATCCGGCTTGTCATTTTCGTGAACCATAAATGTTACCTCCTCTCATGGCCGGATTATAGCACGAGGGGAGATGGGTTGTAAAGTGGGTTTGGTGAAATTTTTTATTTTGTGCACCGAAATTAATCGAGCATCCGGTAGCTTAGGATCAGCGAGAGCACATCCCGCACGAACCAGCTCCCGCCGTACTTGGCGATCAAGGCTTGCGACTCGTAACCGAGCGCCGTCCAGGCCGGGGTATTTGGCGGTGTCTCACAGGCTTTCGCATAGAACTTGTAGAAGTCCGCCCACATTTCCCGATCAGGCTTCATCCGCAATCCTCCCCATGATATCAAGTACGCATGGAAGGCTGACCGCATTGCCGCAGATGCGGTACTTGGCGGTGTCGCTCAGGCCTACGCCGTCCAGCCAGCCTTCCGGGAAGCCCTGCAGCCGTGCTGTTTCGGCAGGTGTCAGCCGCCTGACTCTGTTCTCCGGCTGGTCTTCCACGATGATGTCTGTGATGTACTTGTAGTCACGGCTCAGTACCGTGCTCGCAACCCCGCCTGTGCCGTACTGGCCGAACCGCTGGAGATCGAAGTAGTGCTGAACCACGATGGCCGTGTAGTCCGTGATCCTGTTCTGGTGATCGCCGGTGATGGTGCATGAGATCTTGCCGTCTCCATTGCCACGGGCATCGAAGATCACTCCGTCGGCTGTTGTTCCTTCTGCGCAACGCCAGTGAGGGCTGACATCAAGATATCGGGAAGCGGTTTCGACCGCTTGTGGCTCCGGCGGATAATTCCCGCGGCTCCCCTCGGGCTTAAATAGTATTTCTCCGGCACGTTCTGATCCAAGATCGCAGACAATGTACACTCTTTTGCGGCGCTGGGGCGCTCCGTAAAATTGGGTGTCGTATGTCCGCCAGGCAACGCTGTAACCGTCTCCCACAATGCAACCGGATGGACTCCATTTACACTTCGGAGGTCTAGGAACTGCGCAGAACGGGTCGTTGATGGAGACGAACTCTTGCAGGACGGCGTGGAAGTCTGCGCCTTTGTTGATGTTGAGGGCGTTGGCGACATTTTCCCAAACGAGGAATCGAGGAAACTGATTTGCTGTTGCATCACGCATCTCCTTTGCGATTCGAATAGCTTCGAAGAAAAGAATGGAGCGGGTTCCATCATGAATTCCCGCTCGTGCTCCGGCAATTGAGAGGTCCTGACAAGGGGACCCGAAGGTAAGAATATCAACAGGCTCGACGTCTGCGCCATTGACTTCCGTTACAGATCCAAGCTGTTTGCAGTGGGGAAGTCTCGCATCGGTTACCTTCACGGCATGAGGATCAATCTCGGCATTCCACACAGGCTCGATGCCCGTGAGCGCTCCGGCCAGCTCGAACATGCCTGAGCCTGAGAACAAACTTCCAAGCTTCATGCTCCGTCCTCCGTTAGTCATTGCAGACAGCAAAGAATCCCTCCTCTTTGTCCTCAACAATCGCTTCCTCTTTACTGTGGTACAGGTTGGCCTTGGCGAAGCCTTTGCCACTCTTCCCGTACCGATAACCGTAGGGATCAATCCGCATGCTCCGCTTGAACGGCTCGACCTGCCGGATATATGCGAAGCACTGCTTCTGGCTGAACAGGAACGGCGGTTCCGCAGGTTCCTTCAGGCCAGCAATTCTGTACAGGTTCTTGCCGGTCTCAGGATCGATCTCATCGGTTCTTGAAATTACGTGGTTTCTGTAGATCGCAATACCAAACGGCAACCGCATCACTCCTCATCGAACACGCTGTTTTCCTGAATCTCCTCGAGCATTTCTTCCCAGTTGGTGCTGTCGATCAGCCGGATGATCACCTCGTCTTCCCGTTCTGCGGCCACCCACTCGTCCTCCGGGCGCTCCTCGTCGTCCACCATGTCCCATGGATCGAAGTAGGGATGATCGATCACCGTGATCAGCGAGTATCCGGGCTGTTTCATGTCCATATCGCCGCCGGTCACATCCTCCAGCACCCGGACACCGTCGGTCTTGCTACAATAGATTGCGTAACGAACCTTGCCGTGGCTCCGATACACCGACTCGGTGCATTCCCGCAGTTCGCTTACCAGTTCGCGCCAGTTTTCCTCAATCAGTTCGGCCTTAGTCATTCACGCCACCGCCTTTCTCTTCTGGATCTCCTTGAATTCATCGACAACCCGCATCAGCTCGGGCGTCTTCTTGTAAACCCATTCCGTCAGGTACCGCCCCGCATCGTCATCCCAGACCTTGACGTGATCCTGAAAGCGAATGCGGTGGGCGAACAGGAACTGCTCCAGCCGGGGGTTCATGGTCTTAAACATTGGCAACTCCTCCTTCATCTTGTTTAAGGAACGTCTGCGTCAGGTTTGTGCATCAGGCTCCGGAATTATTTGATTTGAAGTTTTGATTAAATGAACAAACGTTCAAATGAAGATCAAAAGAAAGGATCAGCCGACATAGATGCCGTGCTGATACCACTGTCCGTCCAGCAGGATGTGGATGTTGTAGTCATACCTGCTGTCGTCAGCTTCCCACTCCAGAATCCAGTACTCGGAGCCGTACAAGGCCCGGTGAACTCCGAATTTGTAGGCTCCGAACAGGGCTGCGAGGATCAGGATGACGGCGATCAGTTTCTTCATGGTTCTCAACCTCCAATATTGATGATATCTATGTCGGTACGCCGAAGCATATGGGTCTCTGCGGTCTCCGTCAGCACATCATCGTCGTATCTCATGATCAACCTCTTGGCTTCGTCCGTGATGTACTCCTCGTCCTTCATGCGATCCACCGGAATCAGCGTGTAGACCGTGTAAGTGCGGGTAACATCAACTTTTACAGGGCAAATCTGGTAAACGTCCATCATTTTTCTCCTCCTTCAATGACTTCTCCGAAGCCGTTCAGCTTTTTGCCGGCCAGCAGGTTGTTGTAGATCTCAATGATCCGTGTTTTGCTGGCGTGAATGTAGACCGTAGTCTTGTTCCGGCCACCGGCGTGGTGTCTGCCGTGGCTGTTCAGGAAACTCTGCTCCACCGTGTGATTCGAGACTCTGTAATCATGATCGCCGACCCAGAAGTAGTAGGAATCTGACGATCTTGACTGGCTGATGCCGTGTTCTGCGCAGAACCGGTCAATCTCCGCCATCTTCTGGGCGAAATTCCGCATGGCTGTCTTGGATGGTGTCCATTTTCTGTTGTACATGCTCAATCACACTCCATGAATCGTCAGATCGCCCTTCCAGGCAATCTTCTTGGGTGCCGTGAACTTCAGTTTGCCGTACAAATCCTCTCGCTCGCCGTTCTGGATGAGGTAGACCATACGGTCGTCCCAATCTTCGCCCTCGGCATAGATGGCGAATGTCATTTCCGGGTGTTTCCGGCTGATCTTGTCCCGAATGATGACGTGCGGGTCTTCATATCCGCAATACTCACCCCATGTGTAGACATTTGCGGTGTGCGACCTGGTATTATAGGTCACGCTCCGCTTGTCGAAGTCAAACATAATGCCGAGGTCGCCGGTCTCTTCCATTTCATCCAGCAAGGCTTCCAGATCAGCCTTGGTGGCGACTCCCTTGATCTTCATGGTGTAGATGGTGCTGTAACTCATATCGTTTTCCTCCTCATATAACCGTGTATCTCAGTTCGCACTTGTCCACGCTAATGGCGATCACATATTTGTTCTGGTCGTCTGCTTCGGCGATGTCGTAGATGCTCCAGCTTCCGGCGTAGAACTCCTGCGGGTCTAACCACAGGAGTTTGCCGTATCCATCAAAGCCCATATGCTTACACCTCCTTCTGCTCGTGGTACTTTCCGATGCTGACAGCTCGAGTAGCGTCTTGGAGGTACTTATTCTCCCAGATGTACACCTTCACGCAATCTGCGTCCGAAATGTCCTGCTCTACGAGGCAGATATCCTGCTCGGCATCGTCAATGCTATCCGCATATCCGATGTACAGGCCGGGATACTCGTGATGAAGCGAGGGCGTGACGAACAGGTATCCGTTCCCAAGCGCCACCGCATACTTGCCTTCCATAATGTGGGACAGATCAATAATCTTGCTCATGCTTCCTCCTCCTTACCGTTCCCGAATCTCGATGTCGATCTTACTGTATGCCTTGGCGAACAGCACCATGATCTTCTGCCAGTTGTCGCACTGGTTCTTGTACAGGATGATCTTCTTGATTCCCGGCAGGCAGTTCTCCTTGGTGCCGTCCGGGCACTTGGCCAGCCCGAGCATCCGCTTGCCGTGGCCTTCGTCATTGAAGAACCACTGGAGAGAGTAGTACGTCAGCTCTTCCGCAACGGCCACCAAGAAGGCGTTGCTCTTGCCATCGCCGTACAGGTTGAACTCGTACTCGTAGCCGTTCTCATCGGTGATAACCTTGCCGGAGATGTCTTTCCAATCGTAAATGCTGACCATGTTTTCTTCCTCCTTATTTCTGAAGCTTCAGGGCTTTCAGGGCGTTGTTGATGCAGTCATGAACCGTGTCGTATCTCCAGTCGGCGGTCTCATCCTCCGTCATGTAGTCCCGGACGTGCTCGCCATACTCATCCGCAGCCATATCGTAGATCTCCTCAACCTGTTCCTCCGTCAGGTTGTACTTGTCGGCGAATTCTCCGTCATAAATGCACTCGGCGTAGTAGTCGATGTCCTCGATGCAGTACTGATGGAACCATTCCTTGTGAGCCTGATTGATTTCCGCTTCCGTCAGCTGAATTTCAACACCGTTGCGAGTAATCGTCATATTACACAGCTCCTTTCTCGACCATCTTGGCATCCGGGATCGGATTGCCGGGAACATAGCCACGGAATTCCATGGCGAACTGCGCCTTGACCGGCGTCCATGTATTGGTCACGGTGTAAAGCTCCACCATGTCCCACCAGAAAGCCTTGCTGGTGGCGACTCCCTCCCGGTCGCCACGGCTCATCCAGTATTTCTTGCAGAGTTCGAAGTACTCTCTCAGTTCTTTCATCTCAATCCTCCGGTTTGTAGTTCGCACCCAGCGCCAGATATCCGTGCCGCATGGAGATGTAGGTGACGGTCATCAGCAGGACATCTGCCGGTATGTCGTAGGCCATGCCATCTCCCTCCCAGATGGTCGGCTCCTCGTCTCCGTCATCCTCAAAGACCAGCACGTTGCAGTTGCAGTCGAAGTTCGGGTTTGCAATGATGTGTCCGACCGTCAAGCTCATATCTTTAGCCATGAGAATTCCTCCTTCAGTTCCGCAAGCGTTCCCCGCACAGAGCATCCGTCCGTCTCCGAATCTCCGTCATTGTGAATCCAGACGGAGTAGTCATCATCGCCGTACTTGGTAACCGTGGCCAGCTCGCCGGTCTCGAGCATAAACAGGTATTCTTCCATCATCTTTCCTCCTCAATCGTCTGCTTCAGGGCGTTGACGAAGCTGTCCATGGTCTCGCCGTCATACTGTTCGTAGTAGCTGTCGCCGGTTGCGATATCCGCAAGCAGTTCCACACAGATATTGTGCAGAGTCAGGTCCTCATCTGCGCCGTAGACCAGCACCTCGCCATTGTTCGGCAGGCTGATCTGAATTTCCGTCCGGTCGGCTGTTCTCTCATACTCAATCGTGTATTCCCGGTGCAGAATCTTGCGCTTATTCATTCGCTTTGCCCTCCTTTTTCTTGCACATATGGCAACCATGCTCCGGACACCAGTCGCAGTCGTTGTACCGGTCGCCGTACCGATGTTCACAGGCATCGCACAGCATCATTTTCGCTCCGCAGTGCGGACAGTAGGCCTCGAAGCCGTCCTTGTTGATGTCCCAGCGGATTTCGTTTTCCGCTCCGCAGTTGGAACAGCACTCAACCACGTAGCCATCATAGTCTGCGCACCATTTTTCCGGCTCATCGGAGCGCTTCCATGTGAATCCCTTCTGCACAGCGAAATCGAACAGTTCATCGGTGTCTGTGCAGGTATAAGAGGCCAGCCAGTCGTAGAAGTTGCACCGTTCCGGCGGAATCTCGAAGTATTTTCCGCTCACCCCCATGAACTGCTTCTCGTTTGCCTTGTAGAAGTCCCACACAATCCGGCGGGGGAGTTCAATCTCCACAATGTTGTCCTTCTCGATCTCCTCTTCGGTGTACTGATGAGTCGTGTCTGCAAATACCGACATCGTGATCATTTCTTCCATTGTTTTCGCTCCTTTCAGTTCAGTATCTCCGCAAATTTGTTCACAACATCAACCACTCTGCTGTACAGCTCCAGACTGTCTGGTTCATTTGCCTGTTCGTAATCTGTCAACGCATCGCACAGCTCATCATAAATTTCATAAATTGGGTTCATGTGATCACCAGCTTTCTCTGTAGGATGTTGCCTGCATTCCGTCATAGATGCAGTAGGATTCAGCATCGAGCATCTCTTTTTCCTGATCTGTCAGCTCCTCACTCTCCCTCAGCTCGTTGGTCACCTTCTCCAACTCATCCTCCGTCTTGCAGGCATGCAGTTCCGACAGGAATTGGTCGAACTTGGTGTCCGCCATGAAGTGGATTCCGTTCATGTAAGTGTGCAGATACTTGAAGTTGCTGTGCTTCTTCTCAAGTTCATCAATCTGCTTCTTCAGTGGGATGTCGTGGTTCCGTTCCACATGGTAGATCTTCATTTCCGCTCCTCCTTCCAGTCCTTGTAGGCTGATTCCAACCAGTCGCCGGGGATATATCCGTCAGAGTCCCAATCAGACGGCTCGCTCTTGGTTACATCGATGAAGTCCTCAATGTCGCATACATCCACATCGTAGAATCTGTCGTCTTCCCGGGACATTTCCACGAGCTTCTCCATCTGCTCGTCGGTCACTTCAATTTCCACACTCAACCTGAGCCAAATCTTCGCCATTGTTATTCCCCCTCCGTCATAATCCATACATCCGTCTTGAATGAAGGCCCTTCTCCGCATCCGTTCGGAAGCTCACTCCAGCCTGCTGTGTAGGAGCCGTACACATCACGCTCGCCGTACTTCTCGACGGCTTCCTGATAGGGGAGTGTCTCTTTGTACTGGTGCGTATGCTGATCGATGATTCCAAACTCGCCGGTGTGGACGAAATCCTTCAGCTTGTTCACTTCTCATCCTCCTCGAACATCCAAGTCGCTCCGAAGTATTCCAGATCGGAATCCGTCCAGCCCATCTCGGCAAGCCGTTCCCGAACATATCCCTTGTCGAACTTCGTGTTGCAAAGCACGTACTCGATCAGGTTCTGCACAATCTCCATCATGTGATTTCCGTCCATTGTCTTACCTCCTTATTTCCTCAGCGTCCAGGCCGTGTATTCAGCCTTCAGGATTGCGTCATCCACGATGAATTCCGTACCGTTGTCATCCATCAGAAGGGACACGCCGTCACCTTCCAACCAGTCCTCACAGCCTTCGAAGACGAATGTGAATCCGGTGCAGGTTTCCACGGTCACCAAGTCCGTGGCGTAGTCAACCTCGACCACCTTTGCGGTCTCCGGATAGATTTCCGCACCGGCACTTGCCGTCAGCATCATGACCACCAGAATCATCAGGAATTTCTTCATGTTTCACGCCACCTTTCTGTGTACTAAGGGATTCTCAATCCCCATAATCTTGCAGATTTGCACAATCTGCGCATCATTCAGCTCATACATCGGACGCATTGCCGATGTGATCAGCCAATTTCCGTAGGCGTTTGGGTTCGTGTTGTACCAGTAGAACCCGTTGTCAGGAATCCGGTCGAGACATGCAATGCGGGGGTCAAATTTGCCGTTCGGCTTGACTCCGTTCCGCCTTGCGAGGTCTGTATAATCGATGGTGTCCTCAACTTCGCACACAAGCCAGACCGTATTGTCGTGCATGGCGACAATCTTGCCGTCCTTATTCTTCTTGCCGATATGCGGAGCGTACGGAACCTCCGTCAGGTGAAGGCCGGGGCGGTAGGCGAGACCGCCGAGCTTCGAGATGACCTTGCCGTCCGCATTCCGTTCTCCGGGGTAGGCATAAACCCATGCACCAAGATTCCAGCGGTCGCCGGTTCCGACATACAGGGGACCATAGGTGCCGTCCTTGTATTTCCTGCACAGCTTGAAGGCAATCATTGTCTTTCTCCTCTCAATTCAGCGGGTCAAGGCACCAGCCGTAGGTGTGAGCGAGGTCTAACACGATGTCCTCATAATCGATGTCGTAGTGTTGCCGGTCTCTCTCATGGAATTCGCAGGCTTCAACAATCTCATCCACACATTCCTGCACAAACTCAGCCATCTCATCCTGCGGAATGTCTATCCAGCCCTCCTCTGTGCATTCCTTGATGGTATCCTCCACATTGTTCTTGACCGTCTCGTCCGTGATCTGAACGATGATCTTTGCCATTCTCACCACCCCTTTCCGGCAAGCAGGTTGGTCAGCTCCGCAATGCTCTGCATCACGGAATTTCCGGAGACATTCAGGCAGTAGAGCAAATGCTCTTCGCCATTGGAGACCATGATGTACTCATCTCGGACATGGAAGTGGAACCGCTTCATGTCCCAGTCGCTGAATTCCTGCAGCCGTTCTTCCGTCATGCGGATATACCGGATATAGAACGTGGAATGGGGCCGAGTCATTTGCCCGATTTCCATCACTTTCTTGATGGCCTTATTCATTTGTGCGGTCTTGATGCCTTCCTGATTTCTGCGCCATGCCTGCTCCACGAGCTTCTGCTCATCCGAGTACTCAAGGCCATGCTCGATCATGTACTTCTTGCTGATGCGCTCCGGGATGATCTCGCAACAGTCGTCATACTGTGTGATGAAGTCGTGCGCCTTGTTGAAGGCGTCGCCCTGATTCTTGGCCTTGATGTAGTATGTCACCAGATTTCCGTTATAGAACCGCAGAGTCAGCTTGTAGCTATTCATTAAAAGCCCACCTCCACAATGATCTTGTCATTCTCCGCATATACTGCGGACACGATTGCGCCAGCCAAATCGAAGGGATAGTCTCCGTCATCCGTCAGCTTGTGAGCGAAGATAACTTCGCCCGTCCTGAATTTCCGCACCTCATACTCCCCGCACAGGGGGAGATCGTTGAATCTCGTCATGGTTCGCTCCTCCTCATATATTTTCAGGAACATTCCAGCATGCATTGTGCGGTTACCGTCTCGTTTTCTCACCGCCCTTGTAACCACGCACCAGCTCGTTGCGGTATCTGCAAGCTCCCTTCCGGTAGCAGTCATTGCAGTCTCTCCGGCACTGCCGTCCCTTGTTCTGAATCGTGCAACAATTCATCACGATTTCCGGATGAGCGAGGGCGTATTCTTCCGTAAAGACCGTGAAGATATAATCGATGCGATCCTGCATCCATTCCGGCCCTTCGTCGATCTCGTTCAGGTACAGGGAAGAGTGAATATATGCGCTGTTCTCCGGCTTTCCGATCGCATCGAATCCCTGCTTCCAGAGCCAGTCATTCTTTGACCACTCCGTCCAGAACATTTCCGGGAACGCATACTCCAGATTGATGTAATTCCGCACCTCGCACACCGTCCGAGCATCGCCGAGGCTCTGAATCCGTGCATCAGGCTCCTGCCATCCGAGAATTTCCTTTCCCCGAACCTCCCGCCATACTTCCGAAGGGATGTCCACATTCCACAGGATGAAGGAATTCCGAGTCATTGCATAATCAACGGTCGGCCGTGCATTGCTGATCGCATTTGCGAAGCAGTACGGGCACACCGGCTCTTTCCCGTCAACCGTGCACTTCATGCATTGCCGGGTCTGACAGAACCTATTCAGCCTGACGGAGGTACTCAGCGAGTGCTTGTTCGCCATCTTGGATTTCGGGCTGTGCTCCGTAAACTTGACCTGCTTGCAGAGCTTCCGCACATCTCCGTACTGCATCATCAGGTCGATATCATCGATCTTCCTGTTATTGTTCTCGATCATTTTCCGGCCGATTTCCGTATGAGATTTGGCCGGGTCGATGTAATAGAATTCCTTATTCCGCAGATCTGACATTGATTTTCTCCTCTCTTTGTGCTATCATTCATACTGGATAAGTATAGGCTTCAGATTTCCGGGCTAAAATTTTTAACCGATTATTTCACAGTCTCCCTTCCGTGCAAGCTTCAGAATCACATGGGGCTTAAGCTCCGCATAGACATACCGTGTGTTCGCCTTGCTGATCTTGAATTCCGTACCCTGCGGAATGAATCCCCATCCGGGAATGGTCATGTCGTGCTTCGTCCGCACCCGCTCCGCACCATAGCACACCGGGCAGATGCAGAAGCCGGTCGTCAATCCGCTCCGCACCCATGCCGGAACCTCCGGCAGGAAGTCTTGAATCATTCCGAATTCCCGATAGTTTGGAAGCTTGTCGGCCTTCGCATTGGTCAGCGTCACGTTTTCCGTATAGCCGCAGCTAGAACATGTAACCTTGAATTTCCGCATTGCTCATTCCTCCGATATGATTTTTACAAGATTGCCGTGCCTGTCGAGCTTCCGGCAAAACTTCTGAACGTTCCCGAAGTTATCCCACACATACACCCAGGATTCCGGCTTGAACCAGCAGGCCATTGCTCTATAAGCCATCTCCGGCGATGTCGCATCCACATTCAGCGGTCGGCTTTTCCCGCATGCAAGGCTAAGGCTGTACATCATTGCTCATCCCTCCATGTAGTTGTATCGAAGACCGCCGTTTGGGGCCTCCAACCAGTACGGCACAAAGCCCAGCCACGGGAAGGCCTGCGCTCTGTGAATTTCCCGCATGGATTCAAGATCAACCACGATGTACCACCAGCCCTCATCCTGACCGTAGAAGCTCAGGTATTCCATCATGTGGCCGTTCACATCGTACTCAATGATGCCGTGATTTTCTGCATAGGTTAGAGCCTTCTTTTGATACTCCGTCATTTCGCCACAACCTCCCGACAGATTCCGTAGTGCGTTAGGAAGAGATATTCCGCTCTCCGTCTTCCGCACCGGTTATAAGTGACTTCCGAAATTCCCGTAACCCGCAGGTATTCCATGGTTCCGAAGATCGTAATTCCGCGCTTGTCAACCTTGACGTGGTGAATCAATTCCTTGCGCTTCATCAGCCAACCCACCTCCTCAGGCCGGTGTCCCATGTTGCGGATGCCGTAACTCCGGCATCGTCCGTGTGAAACTCAATCCTCCGGCCGTAGATCGGCCGACCGCTGTTCCAGTCGTTGTAAATCTCCAGACCAAATCGGTTGGTCATGCTCAGAACCTCCCGCTCTCTCCAGCCGGCTTTGTCCTCCAGCTCCGACCGGGAAAGGAAGTCAAACTCCGCAACGATTTTCCGCTCCCTGCTGGGGCTTACAGTCACAACCTCCGTTGGCAAATATCCGGCACAGGTATATCCCTGCTTGGCTCTGCAATATGCGCCATGATCGAAGTTGTTGAAGAAGGGAATAGCCGTGATATAATTCGTGTACCACTCAGGGCTGACAACTTTCCGGGACACGCTCACCGGCGTTTTCCGCCATGATTTTCCGCTCGGCGTGGAAGAAAACTCCGTAATGGTTGCGAGAATCACATAATTTCCGGTGAAGTTAAACTTGCGCCAATTCATTTCCGTACCTCCTCAATTTTCCTGATCAATTCGTCCAACTTGCGGTTATATTCCGCATCAGATATCGCCTTGAAGTCATACTCAATATTGAGCAGATCAATTTTCTTCAGAATTTCCGCCATGATTCCAACCTCCGCATTAGAAGACAAATTCCGTATAGACGAGCTTGTCGCCCTTGAAGAGCCGGGTTTCGCTGATATCGTCCAAGACTCCGCACATGTATTTCCGCAATGACCGGTCATATTCTCCGCGAATATAAACACGGCCGTTCGGGGATTCCGACAGGCGGAATAATTCTCCGCGCTTAAGCTCTCGCACGGTTTTCATGCTTCAGCACCTCCGCAATTCGAAAGTCCGCAATCGGGACTTTCCGTAACCGAATTTTCCGGCCAATCTCCGCAATCATACGGACATTTTCCGCCAGGGATTCCGCAGCCGTTGCCAATTCTTCCGTGCTCAATTCGAGCTCCGCAAAGAAGCTTTCAATTTCCGCAATAATGCTTTCCGCGCTCATGTGGCGGGGCTTGTATTCCGCATCAAACTGCGCAATTTCCGCGCCGCAGCGCTCGTGTTTTCCGACATATTCCATGATGAACCTCCTTATTTTTCCGGTATAAATTCCGGCATATTCGTTTTTCCGTACCTGTGGCACAGGGATGCATAGGTAAACATCTGCATCCGGATTCCGCCACAGAATCCGAATTGATCAAAATTCCGGTATAATGCCGTATAAAAAGTCCGCATTAGAACCTCCGCTCTGAATTGTGCGATGATAAAAATTCCGTATTAGCCAGTATTTCCGCCATAGCAAAATTCCGCACTCGCTAGGAGATCAACCAGACTCCGAACAGGATTAGCTCGAATACGAATTCAATTGCATACATTTTCAACAGATCAAAAAAATCCGCATTGTGTTGCATTTTCCGCACCTCATCCGCACAGGGATACTGTTTTCCGCATCTTTTTTCCGGCACTATTTTCATATCTGAACTGAAAAGTTCCGTACCGAATTGCTGTCAGGGTTTTGATAGCTCCGCGCACATTTTGCGCATATACCGTTGTGACATATTTTCCGCAATTGTCATACAAGGAATATGGTTTGTTGCACATTTTCCGCACCTCTCTTTGTAAATTTCCGCATTTCTTTCTCAACGCGATGCGTAGTTATTTATCCGCACCGCATCGTACTCGATTTGCGCACAGGATTTCCGCAACAGACAAATGACGAGGTTGTTGTTGCGCACATCAAATTTTCCGCAATTAAAAAAAGGCGGGTACGCTTTTCAGCATTACCCGCCAATTTTCCGGAATCAAAGCTTTATCTTATATCCAAGCTTGCGCAATTTTTCCGCAATGCACTGAATAATAAAGCCATTCAATGGAATTCCCTTTTCAATTTGCAGAATCCGCAGCTTTTCCTTAATTTCCGCATTAGAAATTTTTACAGAAAAGCGCGCATAATTTTCCCTATCAGTTTTCATTTGCTTCCCTTTCAATTTCCTCAATTTCCGCAATGGATAAGGAATGCACGTCCATAGCGCTTAATTTTTCCGCAATGGACTGCGAAATAAGCGCATTCACAGATGTGTTAGTTTTTCCGCAATAGTCTTTGATCGCTTTGGGAATTCCCGAATTTTCCGGCACGCGCAAAGTGTAGTGAAAACAGCTACGATCAAATTCCGCATCTGTTTTCCGCTTTTTCTCAATATCTCGCAAATTCTGCACCCCTTCCATGCATAGCATTTTCCGTATACAAAATATCACATTCGCGAAAATTCCGCAATGTTCCTTTCTGCATACCTTCCATGCCGTACATGTTCGGGCAATCCAAAATTCCGCCATGGATTTACTCGCATCGCCAAAATTCCGCATTGCATTGTCGCTCGTATAACAGGCACAAAAACTCCGCATTGAATTTCCGCATTTTGCAACACAGAAATACCGCCTTGTAATTTTCGCCGTTGTGCGCTATAATTCGCAGGAGGGCCGGATGGTCGGGCGCTTCGTCGGCAAGCTTGTTCAACGCACCCCATGCGGTGACTGTGTTAGTCCTTGGTAGTTACAGGGTACTTGTCAAAGGCGTGTTCGCTGTTGCGCACGATCATGGCGAATTCATCGGTAACGTTTTTCATGAATCCTTCGTTGTTTGTGAACAGGATTTTACCGATGGTCTTAGCATCTTTCTTGGCGTACGTGTACAGGATGGCGTTGCGGTTATGAGTCTTAACACGATACTTGTTCTTTCCGTTGTTCGTTTCGTCTTCGAACAGGATAGCATCGAGCAAGGCCTGAAGGGTACGGTCTAAGTTACCCTTAGAATACCGCTTGGCAAAGTCAGGCTCACTGCAATTGTCTTCCCCTGCCTTCATCCTGAAGGTAGTATCGAATTCGAGCAGGAATTCAGACTTCAGAGACTGACTGTTCATCTCGGACACGAGATACCCACACAGAGCCTTGTGAGCTTCTTCGGCGTATTTCAACCACGTCTTATCATGGGCGGGATGATCATAGCCATTTTCAATGGCGAACCGGAAGAAGTCGGTCACGTTAAAGACTCTAGTGTCATCTTCCAACGAGGTAGTTTTAGCCCCTTCTTTACCCTTAACCTTCTGAGTGAGCGTAGGAAATACGCCATCGGTCAGCGCTTCGCGCACAGGGTTAGCAGAGTCGAGCCACGCTTTGAACGTGTACGCCTTGCAAGCATCGGTATACTTGGAGATGCGCAGGGTAACCACGGCCTTCAGCCGATCTTTTTCGGCCGCATCAATAGTCGTATCATTGATGCGCTCGCCATACTCACGATTAGCAGTGAAAGCGTCATTGCGCAGATCGCACAGGGTTACCTCGTTCATGATGTTAGTGTACTTCATTTGAATATACCTCACTTTCATTATTTTGTCATGGAATGTGTGATGATATTCGCATGAGGTACGCTGAACAAGCCTGCCAACGTTTGACTTGTCATTGCCTTGAGCTTGGTTTGAGCATGCTACCGCTGACCCATAGGGTTCGCAGGCATAACCTGAGCGTTGTGTGAGCATTGCTCTATCTCGCTCGTTTTGGGCAAGCAAGCCTGAGGAAGTGTCCAGTGTCACATGTTTGGTCCGCATGATGCACGACTTCACCACATGGGGCACGCTGTTTGCTCCCATATTCAATTGTAATAGAAATGCTCTGATCCCTGCGCCCACCCTTGTGTGCGCCCCCACCGGGTGGGCGCTCCCGGTGAGGACGGTGCGACCATATAATATTCGGATTTTGGCAAAAATGCCTTTCGAGCATTGAAAAACAAAGGGTTTCGCCAGTTTTTGGCCGTGCCTTACAAATCTGTTAAATCCCAAAGAAATTTTTAGAAAGGACTTGAACACGTTGAAAAATAAAGCAAAAAAGGCTGAAAAAAATTTTCAAAAAAAGCTTGATATTTCTTGTTTGTAACAAATTTAACAAAATGTTAACAAATAACTTTTGTAATAATTTGGAAATATTCGTGTATTTTCATGCGATACTTTGTTACAAAAATGTTAACAGAGCTGCGGAAACGTTGAAAAATAAGGGTTTACAAATTTAAGAAATGTACCCAGTCATTGCGGAGGATAAAAAGCGAACATTCGGACAGATGCGAACAATAGGGTAGGGAAACCGGCAAAACCCTTATAAATCAATGCTTTGAAGGCGATATATTTTATTCAATACAAATAAACATGTATGCCAAAAACACGAACAATTAACTAAACACGTTGAAAAATAAGGATTCTTTAAAAATGGAAAAACGTTCGGAAATGCCGATAAAGCTTTAAAAATCAATAGGTTCAGGCAATGTAAAAAATGGTATGGCTAATCATTCCAGACGTCAAAAATAACTAAACAGAGGACTAAACGCGAAAAACACGAACATTTTTCAAGAAGGACACAAGAAAATGGCTTTGTAACAAAATCGTAATGACCGAAAAATAAGGGTTTCGTTAAATTGGACAAAATAGAAATGCAGTAAATTCAACGGCTGCAGAATGTTCGTGTTTTTCAAGAAAATGCTTTAAAATGCTAAATATTTATTTTTTATTACGAATTGATACGAAATTATTACATAATATCATATACGATTAAACAAGTGAGTAAAACAATAGAAATGATGTTAATATTCATGTAATATGCATAAAGAATGAATAAAACATGCATAAAACACAGAAAAAATGCATAAATGAATAGCTTCCTATTATATGCATAAACATGCATCAGTGAATCATGGGGGAGCATGAAATAACATGAAATATCATGAAACGATACATAAAAAAATATAAGGGTTTCATGGGAAAAGTGATGAAATGAGAATTGATCAAAAGGCGGGAAACGCTGGGAGCATTGAAAAACAAGGCTTTTCTCAATGTAAGCCCTGGCTAACAGGGTACAAAATATCATGTTTTGTTCCCTCTTTACGTTTTGACACGGCGTCAGAATAGCCCCAAGCCCTATGCCTATCTTCTCCAAACTTCGATAAAAATTTCTGTATTTCGTCCCAATTTCGACAAATACCGCAGAAATATCAACAAATATTTTTAAACTCATTTCACTTTTAAAAACTTCTCGCGCATGTCGATGCCGTCCAGGAGCCATGTATAATGGCCGCAGGCTACGCTATGCGGCAAATATCATATGTATAAAAATTAGACGCCGAAATAGGATCAGGCCGCAGGATCATGTTTCAATCTTTCCCGCCGCCAATCCTATTTATTATGCCGCAGGAAATTGCTTCAGCTATATATAGTTATATACCCCTAAAAATCACAGCGCCCTTCGGGAATAACAAAAGATCGCAGGCTAATGATAACCGCGCCGCCAGGTGTGGCTGCGATTCCGCCCTTTATATTCATTGTCCAATTTTAAATTTAATCTTTTTTCGCGGCAGTGCACATATTCGATTTTTATGTTCCTTATAACTATCGACGAGGGAGTTTCCCTTCGGTTGATGATTTTTTTGGACCCTTGTTTTCAACCTCTGGAACCGTTGAAAACACTAGTCTCCCCGGCTCTTATAAAAATTCCTTTTATCTAAGTATAGCAAAAATGAATGGAGGCCTTGAAATGCCTACGGTTAGCTACAATGTCGCGAGCAAAATCTGGGCGCTCTACGTGAACAATGTGTCGCACATGAAATTATGCCGTGACGGCGTTATCTGGGAACCCAAGCAGGAGAGCGGCGAACCACAGCGGCTAAACATGAAGAAGATTCACAATCACCTGCGCGGGGCCTATAACGTGGCGGTATTCTGTAGTCAGAAGTCATCCAAGTTCATCTGCTTCGATGTGGATGTAAACGACGAGGGCGTGGTGCGCAAGCTCATCGACGTGCTGGTTGATCTCGGCTTTGACCGCGAGCGGATCTACATATCGATATCGGGCGGCAAGGGCTATCACGTCGAGATCTTCTTTGACAAGGTGGTGGCGAACGAGTCGATTGCGAAGCTGTACAACATCGTGATAGAGCGCGGCGGCTTCAACCCGGAGAAGGTGGAGTTCCGGCCCACGCCCACGCAGCCGATCCGGCTTCCCCTGAGCAAGCATTACAAGACCGGCGTCTGGTCGTGGTATTGCAGTCAGGAGACGCTCAAGCCCATCGATAGCGAGCTTTACATCTTCGAGATCGAGCAGGTGCCGCGGGAGCGCCTGGACGAGATACTGGCGGCGGTTCCTCCACCCAAGGCCGAACACCATGTTGATTACACGGTGCGGCAGGGCGAAATCAGCGTGGATGAGAATAGCTTGCCTGTTCTCGTCCACCGGAATACACGGCACAATACCTCGGTCAAGATTGCGGTCTATCTTCGGAACTGCGGGATGGGCGAGGCCGAAATCCGGGCGGCGCTGACGGATTGGGTGGCGCGGCAGGATCGGGACCTGATTGACAGCACGGACGAGGAGATTGCGGCGGACAATGCGGAGATTGCGAAGTGGGCAGGCGGCATCGAGGCCAAGGCCCATGCGGCCAAGACGATTGTGATCAACAGCGCCGACCTGAACTTCATCCTGAACGGCAAGACGAAGAATGACCGGCGGCTTCTTTTCCGGATGGTGATGGTCTTCAAGGTCTTCGGGCGGGATAACACCTCGCAGGATCTGATGGCGCGGAGTCTTGGCATGCACAAAAAGACGGTTGGTACGCGGCTGAAGCGGTTGTGGACGGATCGCGTGGTGACCATGAAGTACGGGCGGTCGCAGAAGCTGGCGAACGGGCTGTGGACGTCAGCGCCGAACACCTACCTGCCGGGCGCGATCATGCGGCAGGTGCTGGACCCGGACGACTTTGTGGCGAACTACGAGATAGGCGAGAAGGTGGACTGGCAAAACATCCTTCCGTATTACGCGGCGGGGATGGCGGCGATGCTGGGCGATAAGCTGGCGGAGTATGTTGGAGCACGGGAGGCGGCCGAGATCAGGGCATTGGAGGGAAAGTATGAGCTGGTGGACGCATGTGATGGGGACGATTGAGGTGGACGTACGCGGACGGACGCAGGCCGAGATACGGTATATTCTCGAGACGGTACTGGATCATCTGCCTCGGGTGACGGGGTCCGAGGGCGACATGAACGTGTATATAACGCAGGAGGCCGGCTTCAATTGTTCCAGCTCGCTCGACGAGTTCGGCCTGGCGACCAATAACCTGCGGGACATGTACGGGAATAAGTCGCAGAAGAATGGGTGGCTCGAGACGCAGAGCCTGTACATGCTGACACTGGACGGCAACCTGAGGGATCGCGGGTTCGAGCGGACAAAGCGCGAGTTCATGAAGTGGTTGTGTCGGCTGGCGAAGCGGGTGCAGGTGAATGCCATTGTGGTGAAGCTGTGGGCCTATGGGCAATCGATGCTGATCACCAATGCCGCGCCGTATGACGAGATGTATGAGTGGCGCGATGGCGAGACGATGTGGACGGACTACCTGATGTGGGAGCGCGAGCCGCACGGTTACTGGCCGGTGAAGCTGGCGGCGAAGTATTTCGAGGATGAAAATATAGATCGCGAGCTGGCGCGGAGGCGGGACTGGCATGAGCAAGACTAATTGCATTAATTGCGGCGCGGCCAAGGATACCGCGGAGGTCAGGTGTCCATTCTGCGGTACGACCTATCTTGATCTGACGGCCATTGATTTCTCCTCCGACGCCCCTGTTGTTTGTAAGTTTGTCTTGCCGGTGGACGGAATTGACGGCAAGTTGATCATGACTACGACGGCGCGCCCGAAGCTTGAGGAACTGAGTGACAATGTAGAGACGACCGACATTTATCAGAGCTGGGGTCAGGCGTATTCGTTTACCACGCGGCGAAGCATGAAGATCGGGATATCTTTTGAGCCGGTGCCGGTCGAGGATAACGTGCTATTCGAGTTAGGGTTCGAGGAGTGTAAATGAAAGTACAGGTGCAGAAACAGATCATCACCAGGGAACCTGTTGATATCGAGATCGAAGAAGTCACGCTCTTGTCGGCGGAGGAATATGTCAACAATCAATTCATCATTTCATCTCTTGGCGATGACTGGTGGACGCGATCTCCGGGATTTGATTCTGGTTATGTCATGAGCGTGCGAAGCAATGAACAGCTACAGGACTACGGTGTTAACTGGCCACTTGCTGTACGGCCTGCTTTGCGAATCAATAGCCTGAGGTACGGAGAGAAATTTGAATTGTTTGGGTTCACATGGCGGGTGTTATCTGGCGGTCTCGCCTTATGTGTTGCCGCCGTGGGCTGGAGCCGTTTTCGGGTTGATAAGACGGCTGATGACGCCAATGTGTACGAGAAGTCTGACGTCAAGAAATGGCTTGATGACTGGGCGAGGAAGAAAGGACTGATAATCGAATGACCGAAGCATCATTTCGCCGTCGGCATGAGCGGGTAGGCCGCAGGTGGCGCAGGTTCAAACCCAAGGTGCGGCGGTGTCCCGACTGCCGGTGCCACACGGTCGGCCTGAACGACAGTTATTTCCACCGGTTCCGGCGGTTCTTCCTCGAGTGCGAGAATTGCCACTGGTGCGGCAAATCTTATCCGACCATCGGCATGGCGGTGCGGAGCTGGAACAGGGAATCGCGGAGGGCGAGTAAATGACATGGGAAGAACATAAGAAAAGAGAGCTGGACCCGGGATGTGTCGGCCTGAAGGAGACCGAGATTGAATGCCCGGTCTGCGGCAAGCATTTGTATATTCGTACTGACATTGTACTGGCGACGTATCCGGCGATGTATAGGTATGAATGCAGAACTTGTGACTGGCATGGATATGCAGGGGGGATATGATGAAGAAAAAGATTGCGATCATTCTGATGTTGGCGGCGCTGGCGTGGATCCTGTCGGCTTGCACCCAGGCTGAGAACGTGCGGCATAACCTGCGTCGGGAGGCTGACGACTTCAACATACGGCGGCGGATTACGGTGCTGAATACCCGGACAGATACGCCGATGATGCAGATCACGGGCCTGCTGGCTATCGATACAGACAGCGACGGCGACCTGAACATCACGATTGAGAAGGCTCCGGGCGAGTACGTGCTGAACTACGCGCATCTGTCGCAGGATACGACATATATTGTGGAGCAGATCGAAACCAAGGAAGTTAGCAAGTATCAGTACGAGATCAAGTTCTATCCGTCGAACCTGATCAGCGGCTGGTATGATATCAAGCTTACCGATGACTGAGCGAAGTATTTTCAAGTCGGAAGAGGAACTGTTGATCGCGATGATTGTTGACTATCTCTGCGAAGACCATACAGAGACGGAGCTGATGGCGGTGGTCGACAAGGCGATCAGGTACGCGAATGGGGAGTAAGTAACATTTGAGCGGTGGCGGAATAGGTAAACGCTATAGCGTAATGCTTAGAATGATTGGAACCATTTATGTTGGGTGCAAATCCCAACCCGCTCTTTATAATGCCGTGTTAGGTTCAAGGGTAGACCGCGAGGAACTATCCCGTATGATGGTGAGTTCGATTCTCCCACACGGCAATAACATTTGGAGGTGCGTTATGGAAAACAAGAATAATTTCCCGGACATCGAACCCGAAGAAATGCCGGCGTTCCTGAATCATGTTGCATCCGAGTACTTCAAGGACAATCAGGAGATCATGTTCAAGCTGGCGCAGTGCTCCATGTATATCTTTGCGATGAACAGTTTCGGGAAGAGGTGACGGCATGGGTCTCAACAAGTACGGCCCTGGAAAGTGGGAAGATATTTCCGGTTGGTCTACGGCGCAGCTCGAGGCGAAGTATACCGAGCTAAAAGTAGATATGCTCAATGCGGCGATGGAATACTGCGAGCATCTGGAGTGGCTGAACGAGCAGTGCGATTATCTTCTGGATGAACTCAGCAGGAGGGTCAATGAACTGGACACCGTGTTATAAGCGGATACCTGAGGATGACGGCGAGTATCTGGTGACATGTTCGTATGTCGTCCATGATGTTATCAGGAATATCGATCATGTTGTTTCGTATGTGGATATCCGTTGGTATGACAGCGGCAGTGGATGGAGTGACGAGACGGTGGTGGCCTGGATGCCATTGCCGGCGGCGTGGGAGGATAATACGGAGGATGGATCCGTTTAAAGAGATTTCAAAAATACTTAAGAAGATGCATAAAATGATCGTCTGGCTGGCCATGCACACTTTGTCTGTTCAGGAGTATATGGAATTTGCCAGCGAGTTTAACGAGGAGATTACTGATAAATGGAACAATCAAAACTCTGTAAATTCCATAGGATCAACCAGTGGTTCCTGACGGCCGCATGGTTCGGCTTCGGAATCTTCGCGTGGTTCTGGGGAGACCAGCTGACGGCAGATGCACTGCGGTGGATGTTATGCGTCGCATGTTGTCTGCTGGCGTTATACAACTTTGAAAAGGCGGTGGATGAACAATGAATATCATCGGATTCGTTTTGAGCGTGTTATGCCTTGTTGTTTCCATCAGCGGATACAACATCTGTAAAAGTATCAATGCGCTTACCAATGAAGTCATAGGGTTGAACGAGGAGCTGAAACGGAACTACTAAATAAGTTCAGGCATGACCTATGTGGCGTTGAATAAGGACGACACGAAGTCGAGCTACCGGAGGTATACGTGATTCTGATTGAGAAACCATATCCGAGCAGATGCATGAACTGCCCGTGCAGTTACTGGCTCCGGTCGGGGAAGTACAATGGCCGGCTGATGTGCGAGGCGCTGGTGCGCAGGCGCGAAGATCAGGCTCTCCGCGAGAACGGCATGAAACGTCCGAGTGACTGTTCGATACGGATACAGGAGGAGTGAGCGAATGGTGATGCTGATTGTTGGAATTATCATTGGCGCTGCGGCGACGTTGTGCGTGGGCTGGCTTGTGTGCGCGATGACGGAGGAGGATGAGGAATGCGATGGCTGAAGTTCCTGCGGCTCATTCCTGAGTATTACCGCATGTACCGAGACGGCGAGGATCCGGCAACGGTCAGGAAGGTCTTTGAGAACTACAGCCGGGTCCTGTGGATGAATACGGGCGGCAGGCTCTCGAAGCTCGGTTACACGCCGGAGTTCGTCACCGAGGAAATCGCGCTGTATTACTATGAAGATGATCATGAATAACTTTACCTCAAAATCCTCACAATTTGTGTAGGAATTTGGACCTCCACTTCTGCGGATGAATAAATACTCATCCGATGAGGCGGAGGTCTTTGTCTTCACTAATTATCTGTGGGATTTGAAGCAAAGAATATGCATCATGATGAATTGGATTGCGCGCATCTGCATGATCATAAAAAATTATGACTTTTTATGCACATTTTGATTTCAAATGTTCCTTATATATGACGAAGGCGGTGATTGCAAATTGGCACGAAAGAATGTTTACACGTACGCAGTTCTGTACGGCGATCATAAAAAATCTACTGGTACCATGTATGTGAAGGCGCGCAATGCGGAGCGAGCCGTGGACTTTGTGAAGCGCTGGTTCAACACGCACAAGAGTGATGAGCCGCACGATAAGATCGTAGCTGTGCGCGGCAATGGGCAACCGCCGGCCGGCGCGCAGATCTATAACGAAACGGATATTCCGTGGAACGAATAACACGATGCGGGTAGCCAAGCACAGGAACCCGGCAGTAAGTCCGCTGAGATGCGGCGACCGGTATAAAAGGCGCTAAGAAAATAAGGCCCATACGCAGGAACACGCCGAGGGTCCAACTCGGTTCGCGTCGTGAAACTGTGAATGGACGGTTTGGCACGGTTCGACTCCGTGCATGGGAGGGTCCCGGACTGTCGCAGAAAATGATCGAGTAAGCGAGAATCAAGGAGATGACATCCTGTAGGGATGCGCGTGATTGAGGAGATGGCGGTTGAACTCCGCCTCCGTCCACCTTCTGGGCGGATAGCATAAGAAAGCCAATGCGCCGACTGCACGCCCCGCATTTGATTGAAGGAGATGAATGAATGGAAAACGTCAGGTTGAAACTTTCGCCCCCGTGGATCACCTTTGTCAACGAGCTGAAGGCTTTGTTCGGCGACGATCCGCAGATCAAGATCGTACACCATCCCGAGGACTACGCGGTTAACCTTTATGTTGATGATGCGGCCAAGGCGACTGCGCTGGCGGGTTTGCTTCCAGACCATAAGACGTTTGGCAATATTATCCTCGCCATCAACGTGCTTCCTCCGAACGGCGAGTTCTGCGAGAACGTGTGCGGTGTGACCGAGGCCGAGCTGTTCGAGATTGCTTTCGAAGGGAACCCCGCTCTGTCCTTTGTCAGGACTTTGGAGACGGCGTTCCTGACGAAGTGGACATACGTTGTCTTTGCGAACAAGGTTGTCCAGTTCTTCAATGATAACCTGAACGACGTCTACGGCAACATGACTACCCTCTACGAGAATATCGCCAGAGATATCTTCGAGGATCCAGACGTTTGCTTCTGCACCGATGTTCAGACGGCGGTTGCCGCACCTGCCATAACCTGGCCCTAATGTCATAACCGTGAGACGCTGTAAACTGCAATGATATATCTTTAAAAGATAATTAATAGAGCAAGAGCGGGAATGCCTACGGTGTCCCGCATCGAGGACAGTTCAGAACGGTCTGTCCTAAAACAAAGCCTGCCGGTTACGAAGCCGGTCAAAATCGAAACCAGCGTCTAGAATCCCCCGGTCGGCTGAAACACGCTTTGGAGAAGAAGTATCTCGCCTCGTGCGTACGGCGAGGAGAACGCGGAGTAACACCGCAAGCGTCACACAGCGTAGGCCGTACCGGGGCCGTTATGCCGGCATAGCTCGAAATGGAGAGAGCGCCGCCTTTGTAAAGCGGAGGTTCAGGGTTCGACTCCCTGCGCCGGCTCTATTGAAAAGATTGCTTATGGGGTGATGATATTATGAGCCACTATGCGGTAGCGGTATTTGCAAGCCAGCCCAATGAAAGAGAGTTCGACAGGCTTCTGGAGCCGTTCAACGAAAGTGACGAGAATTATTTTATTTTCGAACCGGTGAACGAGGGTGAGCTTCAATCTGACTGGGAGAAGTTCAAGAAGAACAACCCCAATTGGGCATATGATGATTGGATCAAGACAATGTGGGATTACAATGAGAAACTGAAGACATATGGCAGTTTTTATAATCCGCAAGCGAAATATGATTATTACACGCTTGATGGCAAGTCCTATATGTACGAGCTGAAAGACGAAGTGTTCCGCATGATTGGCGATGGAGACTTGGAATACCCGGATTTCTTTTTAAAGAGTCAGCTGGACTGGTTTAAAAGACCGGATAAGTTTACTGAAAAAGAGTTGCGTAAGCGGTGGCGGAAATACTCTGAAGAAGGCGATGGGTTCTGGACGGACAAGTATTACATCGAGCGGTACGGCACTGTGGAGCAGTACGTAAAAGAGATGATGCGGCCGGTGACGCCGTATGCGTTTGTGACACCGGATGGTGTGTGGCACGCGCCAGGGAAGGTCAGTTGGTTCGCAATCTCTGACGAGACGGCTGAGACGATGGACGCATACTATCAGGAATGGGAAGAGTGGATCAATCACGGAGAGGACTGTTACGTCAGCCTCGTGGATTGTCACATATAAAGGAGATGAATGTTTTGACAAATCAGGAAATGTATAACGACATTGCTCTGGCGAAGCAAAAGCTGGACAACACGGTTGCGAGCGGCAAGCCGAGCGCCAAGGAACGCGAGAGCCTGAAGAACCTTCTGCTGAATAACGTGGACGGCATCCTAGGCGCGCTTTATGGCGGCGGTGCTTCGGAGACCGAGCTTGCCGAACTCAAGGAAGAAAATGATGCGCTGAATGACGCTCTGGCCGATGCAGACAGGCGGATCGCAGAACTGAAGGCGCAGGTACAGCCGGTGACCAAGGGTGGCAAGAAGGAATAACCAGTTTGCCTATACGCCGCTCAGTGAATCTGCGGTTGTCCGCGAGCTGATCATGGAACGGTCGCGGCTTGACCGAAGCTATCTGCCCGGGCTGTTTCAGGACTCGTAGTTCTCAACGGACGGCGTATTTCCCCTTGACGAGGACGTGCTGTGCACCTACATCGATCTGGATCGCCTGATCGAGACGGCCGGCCTGAGCGAAGGCGAAATGCAGATCGTCCAGTACCTCATGCAGGGATACGCAATTTCTGATATCGCAGAGTATACGACCAGAGCGCGCCAGACATGCGACGAGATGTTCAGCCGCGCTGTCGACAAGATTGTGCGGAAGAACAATGCCAACTGGGAAGCATGCGTGTGCGACAGAAAATATTCTGAGTTGTAACCGTTGTCTGCAAAGCGTTGCAATTATTTCATAGTATATTAGGGAGGGGCTTGTTTGGCCACAGGATATAAGGTGTTTTTGCCCAACGGTCAGGTTCTGACGCTGTAGGCCGGTGACGCCGACCAGATGCTTCAGACGGTTGATCGTATTACCTCCAGCTGGGATGGATACTGCGACCGGAATTGGCTGAACGATGACGGTGACGTATTCTCTCCCGAGATGAGAGTCAAGAGATTGCTTGACAGCCTTGGGTATTATCTGCTGTACGGCGCAACCGACGGGATTGTGACGGAGTACAAGCAGACTGTTACGAAGGCGCGGGAGATTCCCGTGTCGTCCTGCCCGAGCTATGTCAACAATATTATGTACGGAAGCGGCGCATCCAATGGCGATGCGCAGGCCGAGGAGAACCTGAGCTTCAAGGTTATGACCGAGATGCTTGACGAGAAGGCCGCGACGCGGAAGAAGCCGAAGCCAACCAAGGGACGGCAGGTAAGCCGGCGGCGAAAGCTGGAGCTGATCCGGCAGGAGAACGGCGGCGCACAGGTGGAGAGATTCACCGTGGACACCGACGGATGCTTCTGGGTCGGCAACGACGTCAAACAAGTGGTTGATCTCCCGGAGTACAGCGCAAAGACAGTTCATCATCGCAATGGGTCAGAGGATGAGCTGTATGACATGGATCAAATTCTTCGATGCGGCAACCGATGGTATACCGCAAACGGCGATCCTATTGATGAAAGTCATATTCTTCAAGCCGGAGGAATTTTGGATTATGATGCATTTGAATCGATACGCACGGAAGAGCCTGTCCAAGAGGAAAGACCGTAAGCGGGTGGCGAACTCGCGGCAGGCATTCCGAGGCCGCTTGCAGATCGACGATCCGAGAGAACAGTACAAAGGCTTTGATCTCTCAGGGCCGCGCAAGTACAGCAAGCAACAGACCAACCGTGCGATCAGGCAAAGATGCCGAGCGGGTGATATCGAAGAAGATTCACTTCCGAACGGCGGAGATTACCGGAAATACTTTGATTATTGGTGGACCATATATTAAGCTAAGGCACAGACAGCAACTGCTATATAAATTCTATTTGTCATCAGTTCGATTCTGATTACGTGGAAACCACGTATAGCTCAATCGGTAGAGCGCTAGAGTTAAATGTGCCTTGTGTATTATAAAAACTTGGGCGGTTGGTGGAATGACCAGACACGATAGACTCTAAATCTATTGTCGGGTTTCCGACGTGCGGGTGGAAGTCCTGCACCGCTCACCACATAGAAAGACCCACACAGCAATTATTATGTTATAGACTGTTAATCTATGCTACATAACGGGTCTTGACATATAAAGGTTATTAAAGGAGAGTTCACTGGATGGGAAGACTCCTGGAAGAATTGACGGCGGACGAAAAAAGAAGTCTGGTTGAAGACGTCTTAAATAAGAAGGCAGGATAGCTGGATCGTGAATGGGCGGAGTTGATTGAAGACTACGCCCTTGACATGAAGGCGGACACATTGCGCAAGGCTGGCGTGGGCATCAAGCTGGCGAACGACGCCGGAATGATTGGTGCCGAAGGATACGTTGAGCGGCAGAAGATGCGGGACCTGATCAATGAGAACAACAAGGTCTACCGTGCCACAGCCCGTGACGATCTCCTGCGCGAGGCCATTGCGAGTGCGATCTCCAAACTGCCAGCCAATCAAGCCGCGTTCCGTCAGACGGGGGTTATCAGAGACCTGTCCGGAGGCGAACTCGTGCTTGCGATTGGCGATATTCATTTTGGGGAGATCATGGACGTCAAAGGGTTCCTTGGCGAGACAATCAACCATTATGACGAGGACGTGTGCCAGAATCGTTTTGGGCAGATCCTCGACCGGGTCTGCGAGATTGTGCGGCGCGAGAATGTCAGCAACATCAACGTGATGGTTGTGGGCGACATGATCTCGGGCATGCTCAGGATGAGCCAGCTCCAGAACCTGCGGTACGGAATCGTTGATTCCACCATTAAGTTCAGTGATATGTTCACACAGTGGCTGTGCGAGCTGCGAGACCGGACGCAACTTCATATCGACGTGCATATGGTCGGCGGCAACCACGACGAGGTACGGCCTCTGGGCAGTAAGGCAGGCGACTTTCCCAAGGATAATATGTGCAAGATCATTCACCATTATCTTTGTGCGAAGTTCGATTCGCCGGCGCATGGCGTGACGATCCACGACCTGACCGGCAAGTACCACCACGCGAACATCGAGGGATACGACTTCCTGATGCTTCACGGAGACGGCGGCAAAATTCAGGATCTTTGCCGAGATTCAGTCAATATCTACGGCAAGCAGATCGACTTCTTTGTGTGCGGTCACCTGCATCACGAGGAAGAGCTGGCAACCGGTGTTACGCAGAACGGCAATAGCATGATGATCCGCGTCGGGTCCATCTGCGGTGCCGACGGGTTCGCGCTGAAGCTCGGACGTTTCAGCCGGCCATCCGCAACCGCCATGGTAATCCAGAAGGGTTACGGCAGGCGGTGCGTGTATCCGATTGAATTAAGCTGAGGGAAGCTTCAGCTTATCTTTTTGTAAAGGCAAGATAAAGGAGATTGGCAAATGGCAAAAAAGAAAGCGGCAGGCAAGCGCTGTATCCACTGCAATCGAACATTGCCCCTGGATGATTTCTTTATGAATAAGCTGTGGGCCAGTCAGTTTTGCAGGGATGCGTGGTGCAAGGACTGTGCGAGGAAATTCGTACATGACCGCGAAACACTGCGGAAGTATTTATTCGAGAACAACAGGAAGTTCAAGGAAAACGGATGGGAAGCCTCCAAGAAGAAGGCGCTGTACGCACTGTCCACCAACAAGAAGTGGATCGATGCTGACACGCCGCCAGAAGAGAAGGCGAAGCTCGCGGAGGAGGCCATTGCTCAGGCCTACCTTCGGATCATGAACATGGTGGCGATTTACGAGTACGAAGAGAACGTGCGAGTGAACGGCACCGAAAGCACCGAGGATCTGGTGGTTCATGAGTTCGCCGACCCTGATGACAAGCCTGTATACGACGACGAATGGGGCGGCTGGTTCACACCGACGGAAATACGGCGGCTGAACAAGCTGTACCAGAAGTATTCGGAAGACTTCAAGCTGGATACGATCAACCAGTCGGACTACGCCCGGAAGGTTATCAAGGCCAGCCTGAATGCCGACATCGCCGAGGACAAGTACCGGCGCGGTCAGGTTCCTGTGAAGGAATATGAAGACGCACGGCGCGTGTTCGACGAGCTGTCGAAATCCGCAAACTTCGCCGCCAGTAAACGCAAGCCCGGAGAGAACACCGGCATGGGTTCGCTGGGCGAGATTATTCTCAAGCTTGAGACGGATGGCTTCCTGAACGAAAATCCATATACATTCCCCGATGACGACGTTGACCGCGTTGTGAATGATTATCTGTATACGTTGCGGTCGATTGGAGCTGATGTAAAACTATGATCAGCCAGGCAGAACAACTCAGCCAGATCAGGGAGCTTCGAAACCTTGAGGCGTGGACCAAACAGATCTGGTACTGGAGGACCCACTAGGATCGCTTCATCGAGGAATACCTTAAAGTCAAACTAAGGCCTGTACAGCGCGTACAGGCCCGTATTTTTGGTCGGTATAATACGATCATGGATGTGCAGAGCCGCGGCTTCGGTAAGACGTGGATCACCGCCATCTGTTGTATCGCTATGGCGATACTTTATCCGGGAAGCAACATTGCGGTCATTTCCGGTACGGCAGAGCAGGCCGTGCTTGTGCCGAAGAAAATCAATGATTACTTCTGCCGGAATCCTGAGATTCTGCGGGAGCTGGACTGCACCCGGCACAATCACCCGGTGCAGATCAGCACGGGCAAGGGCAAGTGTACATTCAAGAACGGCAGTAATATTGAGAGCTTCAGCTAGGGGACATTCCGCGGCAACCGTGCGAAGATCCTGATCATAGACGAGGCTCCCGAGGTTAAACAGGCCGACCTTGAAGCTGTGGCGCGGCCTGTGCGTAATACCACGCGTGACCTGTGTATTCAAAACAATTTCCAAGACTATCCCAGCAAGATGGTCTCCATCACATCTGCGTGCCTGAAAAATAATTACTATTACAATATGTTTGTTGACACGGTGCGCAGGATGGTGTCGAAGGATTACGACGGCACATGCTTCGCCTACGCCATGAACTGGGAAGCCGCAGTACGGAACGGGCTTGGCTCCCGGGACTTCTTCCTTGAAGAGCAGGCCTCGATGGACGACAACAAGTTCGCCCTCGAATACGGCAGTATCTTTTTGGGAGCCGAGGACGGCGCTGTATTCCCGTTCGAGCTGACGGATAAATGCCGGGTGCTGCGTGACGTTGAGCTGGCCCAGCCGAATAAGAGTACAACCTCTTACGTGATGGCGCTGGATATTGCAACGAGCGCGGCGAAGAACGCAGACAACGCCGTGCTGACCGTGATCAAACTTGAGGAGCTGGAGAACGGCGGCTACATGAAGCAGGTTGTCAATATCCGAAGCTTCCATGGCAAACGGCTGGATGCGCTGGCGACAGAGGTGCGCCGCGCACTGGTCAAATTCCCGAACACTCAGAAGGTCGTGGTTGACTGCCGCGGCCTGGGCGATGCGTTCCCGCAGTTTATGAACAAGCCGTGGACAGATCCGGATACAGGCCGTGAATACCCGCCGCTTGTGGTGGATACGGAGATCAGCCGGATCGAAAACGCCGTCCCGCTGATTCATCCGTTTATCGCCAGCAACATGCTGAACCAGCAGATGGTCAGCGCGCTGACGATTGCGCTGGAACAGGAAAGCATTGAGCTTCCGATCACCAGCAGGCGGATTATCGGCGGTAAGATTGCAGACGCAGACGGCGAAGCAGAGGGCGGCAGTCGGAACCTGACAAAGGAAGAGATTGCTATCTTTGTGGAGGCCGATGCGCTCCAGATCGAACTCGGCCAGATCGTTGGCAAGCTTGGCGCGAACGGCGCGATGCTGTTCGACAGTGCTAAGGCGAACCAGCATAAGGACCGTGGCTCCAGCCTGATGATGGCTGTGCATTATATCAGCGGCATGGAAGAAACACGCAAAAAGAAACTCAACCATTCCAGCATCTTTGATGTGGTTGGCGTGGTGGGATATTTATAATAAGGAGGTGTTGGCGATGGGAATCAGAGACTGGTTTGCGACACGCCAGAAGGCACCGCCAAGCGCACCGGCAATCGTGGCAACACCTCCGGAGCTTGCTATTGCGGCGGACTTCAATCAGATTGACGTTTCGCAGACATTTAACGACAGGAACATTACCTTCACCGGCGACCTGAAAGGCTTCAATTATACAAGCCTGTTG
>Ga0326514_10000094_pt1 | contig 53337 bp, 79 predicted proteins | sample 3_2548_0518_D_FD_203653 | JGI IMG/M metagenome (GOLD analysis project Ga0326514, IMG submission 203653) | Bovine rumen microbial communities from UC Davis, California, United States - 3_2548_0518 | ecosystem: Host-associated > Mammals > Digestive system > Stomach > Rumen | place: USA... | reverse complement strand
AACGAGCGGTGCCCTTGAACACGGTCTGGTCCTGGAGGAACAGCGGGATGTCGCTGTTGGCGAACTCGATGCCGGCACGCTCAGCCAGGAGGTAGTTGCCGCCGAAACCGCCGATGATCTCATAATCGGCGATCTCGTCATCCTCGAACTCGACCACGGTGCCGCCGATGATCGGCATCATGGTGGTGTTGGCCACCAGCGCAGCCTGGGCATTGAAGGCCAGCGCCTTCGCCATGATGTCCAGGTGGGTCTTGCGATTCATCACCCAGAACAGGCCGTCAGAGCTGTACACGGGCTTGGCGATGCCCAGAGCAACGACCAGAGCCTCAAAGAACTCCGCGCCACGGGTGCTCTTGATGTTAAGCTTCTGGATGTAGGTGGAATGCAGATCAGTCCACGCGGGAGCGTTGGTGCCCCAGTCGGAGGGCTGGCTGGTCTGCGCCAGACGGGTCACGATGCCGGTGGGCTGCTTGGTGCCGGTGCCGAACAGGATGGCCTTGTCCAGAGCCTTGGCGATAGCGCCGCCGATGGCGGTCACGATCTCGGACGCCAGCGCGACGTCGGAATCCTCCAGCAGCGCATTGCACACAGCGATGTAGCCGCCGACCTTGTAGCCATCCACCTCGACCTGGTTGAAGGACAGCGCCAGCTCGTTCAGATTGGCACACATCTCAGTCCAGACGGCCTCGGGAATCGCGCCGGTGATGTTCTGACGGGCGGTGCCGGTCACGGGACGGACGTTCACGAAGGGCAGCAGGCGGGAGCCGTGGGCGATCTCCTCGCGGATCAGCTCCAGCATCACATCGGGGATGGTCAGGCCGACATTGGTGATGGCCCTCTTCTCCTTGATGGCGGTGCGGACTTCGACAAGGTAATCCTTGACCTCGTCGCGGGTGACCATGTTGGCCAGCCGATCACGGGTGGTCATGGTGACGTTGGAATCGCGGGTCTTCTTCATGTCCTTTTCATCCTTTCTTTCCTCTACCGGCTTCTGCTCGGCAGGCGGGTTAGTGTCCTGGGCTTCCTCCTCGGCAGCAAGATCGTTTTCCAGGCCGGTGATCTCCTGCTCCAGATCGGCAATAGCCTTGTCATGATCGGCCTTTTCGGTGTCGAAATCATTGACCATGGCTTCGATCTCGGTGCGCTGCTCCTCGGTCTCCACCTCGTCGATGGCCTGCTTCAGCTGGGCCTCGCGCTCGGAGAAGTCCTTGGCCTTGAGAGCTTCAAGCTCCTTCTTCTTGTTGTCGATCCGCTTACGCAGCAGCAAGGTCTTAAGCATCTTTCAATGCCTCCTTCATCTTGGTTTTCCACGCCTCAAGATCCCTGGCCTTGATCTCATCGCGCTCGGCGCATCTCGCGGAGATATTGGTCTCTTTGTAGGCCGGGAAAGTACATGCGGACACCTCAAACAGATTGACTTCCTTGAGCGTCCAGTGGACAGAGCCGTCAGGTCGTACTTCGGTTTCCTCGCTGACAATCTCGAATCCAAAGGAACACTGGTCAACGTCGCCACGCTTCACACGCTCATACAGGTTCATGGCATCGCCATCGTTCGGATTGATGGTGATGTCTCCCCAGAGACCGCGCTCGTCCTCTTTCAGCTCCAAGGTGTGAGCCTTGGTGCGTCCGAGAACCAAAGTCGTGTCGTGGTTGACCAGGGCGCGGATGTCACCGCCCAGCGTCCGAGAAAAAGCGCCGGGTGCAATACTCTCGGTAAGCCCAGGCGCGATTTCGTAAACATCAGAGAAGGTGGCGAAATAGCCGGAGATGTGCGGCACATGCTCATCGCCATCTTCTCGCGTCTCAAATTTTGTTGCGACGCTTCGAAGCTGTCTTAGCTTTTCGTTCATTTGTCTCTTCCCTCCTTGCAGGGCAGTCATCTGCTTGATCGGTCAGTATGCACCAGCCTTTACCGGCACACCAACGCTGATGGGCGCACATGTCGCCGATCTTCTCGCAGCGGATGTACATCTTCTCGTTGTAACGAGCGTGGGGACATGTGAGTTTGGCGGGTTTCATTCAGCATACCTCCATAAATAACCGCCGGCATATGGGCGCTTCCCTTGGCAGGTCAAACAAATGTTTCCCTGGCTTATGCCAAGGAAACGAGCGGCTTTGTAGATTGACGGAAACTGCATCTGTTCGCCAGTATCCATAGAGGTAGCAATGACAGGCCTCGGCACTGCGTTGTTCGGCATCAATCCGGTGGTAAAAGCGTGTAACAGATTATCGCCGTGTGTCACCCATTCAAGGTTTTCGGCGCGATTGTCCAGTTTGTTGCCGTTGATATGGTTGACCTCATCGGAATCATTGTTCTTTTGGCAGAATGCATCAGCTATGAGCCGATGAACGGATCTGGTAAAGTGATTCTCGCCATAAACGAGAGTAACCTCGCGATATCCAGCATTTCCGATTTTGCCTTTCAATACGCACCCGGTGTTCAGATTAACAATCTCACCATCCGGTGTAGCGCCATAGTCCGGAAATTCATTGATCCTCTTGCACTCCATATCATTCACCGTCCTGGATCAATTTCTTCTGCTTGCCGCTCATATCATACGGCAAATAGTTCTCAAGCACCTTAAACTCCTTCAATCCTGCCGGAGGCATATGCATGCGATCTCTCCACTCGTCACCGTTGATGTAGCCGCGATCAGCACCGGCAAGCAGAATATCGCTGGTGCTCTTGAGGTCGTAATCCATCAAAGACCAGAAATTAAGCTGCAGATACCACTTGGGAGAGACGATCAGCGTTCTGGTCATTTCCTGCTGGATGCCCAGAGCAATGGCCCTGATTTTCGTCTGCACGAAGTTGTTCCATTCCACCTGGCTGTAATCGCCCACGCCCAGCAGGAAGGCGGGAACGCCCAGCACGGCGGCAACGGTGCGCTTGTCCAGCTCCACGGTATCCTTGATTGCGAGGTCGGCCAGCGTCAGGGGCCGCACCTGTTCCACCTGGAACTGCTCGGCTGGAATCAACCACGGCTCACCAGTCCGCTGGGGCTTGACGTAGCTCTGCAGCAGCTTCTCGCGCCCTTCCGGGCTGGCAAATTCCTCGGTCAGCGCGTCCACCTTGACGATGATCGACGGCTTCCATTCGGACGCCATAAAAGCGTTCTCGGTCTTCTGGGCCTGTTTCAGATTGTTGGCGATGTCCTTCAACAGCACCGTGACGCCGCGCCCCTTCCAGAGGTAGCGCGGATCAGGGTTATAGGTGAAGTGCATCACGCTCTCCGGGGAGCGGGGGACGCCGTCGATCTCGACGGAATATTCCCGAAAGCTCCCAGGCTTCGGACGGAAGCTCACACGACTGGCCGCGATAGGCTCCATGCTCTGCAGAATGCCCTTGTATGTGTGCGGAACGACGATGCTGTTGCCGTTGCCGTAGAGCAGCAGATTCATGACAATCGCTGTCATCCATTGGCTGCGCGTCATGGTGCCGTTCGGAGTGATGTCAATCATCCTGGACAGCTCATTGACGATCCGCACATCGCCCTCGTCGGTGTTGCTCATCAGGTAGATGGTCATGGAGCCGATCAGCTCCGCGATGCGCAAACAGCCGGTCATGATCTCCGGGTTGTCACACAGCCTGGTATAGCCAGGAACGCAGAGATCACCACCATCCATCCAAACGGCTACGCCGTTGTTGGGAGTGGCATCCCTTTTCCTATTTCCGCGCCAGCGATTGGCAAGGCGCTCAAAAAGATTCACAGTCAGTCACCCCCAAACCACTTACGGGCTTTGTTTTTCTTCACGGTGCCCTCAAGCATCCGCACACAGGCGAACACGGAAGCGTCGAACAGGTCGATGCGGTGTTCCGGCTGGACTTTCTCATACTTGATCAGATCGTCCATCTGCTCTATGGCCTTGACGTTGGCCACGCAGTACTCATACGCATCAGAGTGCAGATAGTACAAGCGGCCATCCTTCGCGGCCTTTTCGATGTGTCTAAATCCCTTGCTCTTGATGTAATACATCTGCGGCTGGTTTGCGATCTTGAATCCGGCCTGTTTCATGAGTGGGATGTACTCCTCACCGGCGAATTTCATGTCATGCCCGACTTCCTTGATCCGGAAGCCGCGCTTGCGCATCTCCACAAACCAGTTCACGATGTCTGAGTAATTCACGGTGGGGCTGTTGCACATCGTCAGCCAGCCGTCATCCTGCCAGCCGAACAACGGAATATCATCTTCCTCGGCCTTCCGCGCCGCCTCTGTGATGGGGAAGAAGGCATGAGTGATGATGATGTCCACGTCGCCATACACGCCATAGAGTGCCGCCGCCGTGAGGTCATGCACCCTGGACAGGTCAGCGCCGCCATACCAGTCAATGGGCAGCTTCGCCAGCTCGTCCAGCGTCCACTTGTATGTGGCATCCGAGGTCTTGAACTCGTTCAGATCGAAGTAGGCATTCATGGCCGTGGTGTAGATGTTCAAAGACCGGGACAGGAAGTCTTTTCTTTGCTGTGGGTCGTTTTGCGCTTGAAGGGCGTCCTGCATGATGTCCCCTGGGCGAATGGTGATGCCGTAGGACGGATTTGCCTTTTGATGCTGAATGGGGTCGGTGTAATCGACGTTCCCTTTCTCATCCTGATCGGCGCGGGAAACAAACACAAACAGGGAATCGTCCTGGATGGTTCCATTTACGACCTTCACGGCATATTCCAGTCGGCGGTAACAGAACGAATTGACGTTGTCGCCGGCGGTGGTGATGCCGATCATCAGCTTATTGGTGTATGCTTTCATCGCCTCTTTGAAGCGGTTGTACTGGCTGGCCTTCTTGAAGGCATGTACTTCGTCGGCGATGGCGATATTGCAGTTGAATGAATCCTGGGCGTCCGGGTTGGATGCCAGGGCTTCTATGTCGATTGAGCCATCCGGCCTTCCGAGGTCATCCAGGAAGGTCATGGAGATGGAATGCTCGGCGTTGTTGTCGCGCACCCGGAAATCACCGATGATCTCCCGGTATCGCAGCGTGTACAGAATATCCTCAAAGGACTGGCAAGCCTGTTTCAAAGAAGCGGCCACGATGTAGATTTTCGCGCCGCTCTTGCGTTCCAGCAGCGCGAGGGCGAAGGCCAGCGCCGCAATGAACATGGTCTTGCCTGATTTTCGAGGTACAAAAATGAACGCCTCTTTGTAGCGGCGCTCATTGGTGTTTTTGTAATAGAATCCGACGATGTTATAAACGCAGAATACTTGCCACGGCTGAAGGATCAGCGGTGAATTTGTCAGTGGCGTACCATCGAGCGCCTCGCCTTGCTTATGCACCATGAAGCGCTCGATGATGTTGCACACAAAGTCCGGCTCTTTGGTGTGTAGCTTGAGGTCGCGGCGTTTCAGATCAGCGAGGAATCGCTCTGCCGCCGCCTTGATCTCTGCGCCACATACAATCTCACCAGCAGCTGCAGCCTGGGCATACTTGATGGCGATCTGCTTGTAGTGCTTAGCCAAGCTCTTTCAGCGCCTTTGCCAGTGCGTTTTCTTTGGGCTTCTTCATCGCCTCTTCATTGATGCGTTTCAGCCCAGCCGGAGTTAATCCGAGATCGCGCCAGTAGGCCAGCGCATCCCGGTTCAAATCGTTGATCAGTCGCAGGAGCGGATTCTGCTCGATGTTGGTCGCTCCGCCCTTGTTGGTATGCTTCACAATGACCTTCTGCTTCGTCTTCACGAAAAGCTCTTGTGCCTGGTCGCGGCGCTCAAGGATGCCTCCCAGCGTCGCTATCACGTCATCGAAGAAGGGGCGATACGTCCCGGCTTCAACGGCGCTGCTCTTGATTCGCTCAACCCATTCAGCCTGGGTCATCGCCCTCACCTCCTGACCCCTTTTGGTCAAAATCGCCGCGCAGTTGGAAAAGATTGCCCAGCGCCGTTGAGATTTTTTGTGCTCGTTTTTGTGCTGGTGGGGCGGGTAGCCGCCGCGACAGACCACACGCGACCACCGGCACTCATCGTCATCACACACCCATCACCTGTACTGTGGTGGTATGTCTACTCCATACCGACGTGCAGTACGTCTCAACAGCTCCGCGCCCTCCTCCGTGAGTGCGTTGGTGTTCCTGTCGTGCATCCGGTTGTGCACATCACTGGCGAGGCTCACCAGGTTCCACGCCTGCCACTGATACTCCGGGAACTCCTCACGAGGGAACACATGATGGACCGTGTCCGCCGGGATCCGCTTGCCGTAACGCCTGCTGATCTGGCACATGTATCCGTCGCGCCGAAGGATGACGCTGCGCAGATGCTTCCATTTGCTCGACTGATAAAACGTGTCCGTGCGCTTCATTCTCCGTGATGCTCCCTCCAAAAAATATTTTCCGCAAAAAAGTTTTTCGCGGCGCGGAAAAATATTTTATGAGGCATAGAAGCGCGGAGAGGGATAGCAGCTCCGCGCCACGCTGTAGCCAGCGCCTATGCCTACTTCAAGCCGACCAGCCGGCCAGCCCAAAGCCGATCAGCCGTTTACATTTGCGATGCCAGCCATCACAAAGTAAACGCAGGGCAGCGCGCATCCGTTGCCCCAGAGTTTATATTCCGCGCTGTCCGTGTGCGGATCGCGCAGCCACTTGACGATTTGCTTTCTGGTCTTGGGCTTCCCCGCGTGGGTGACCAGCCGCCGGTGCGCTTCAAACACATCCGACCAGAATTCGATCTCGTCCTCGCTCGGTTCCTCGGTGCCGAGGTCAGCACACCAGCCGTCCGGGAAGCCCTGGAGCCTTGCGCACTCCATGGGCATCAGCCGCCGCACCCGGTACTCCATCGGCACGTTGACGGCGATGGGATCCTTGTAGTCCCGAGCCAGCAACGGCGGCGAGACGTCCTTCCCCGTCTGAATGAATCCGCCCATGGTCATGGCGTAGGTTTCCACCACTGCCATGCCGCCCTGGTGCGCCGTGGGATTGCCGCCGGACTGATCCAGCGTCCGGGCCGTGTCCGTCTCGTATATCCCGGCTCGAGGATTGTCTGACAGCCACGCCAAACTGTTGAAGCCTCCGATGCTGAATACCACCATCGGCTGATTGTTGCCGCCGGTGCCGTACTGCGCCGAAACCGTGTGTGCCACAGCCAGCGGTCCGTCACACCTTGCGTCCTGCGGATGGTTGCCGAACATCAGCACCGCCGGATGGTGACCGTGATCCTGCGCCACCAGCGTGGCGGTGACGTCCCTGGTCACGGTGATTCCGCTGCTGGCCTGTGGGTTTACGCACCAACAGCCTGATTCTCCAGCGCCGTCCGCAGAATCTCCGGCAGCTCCCGGCCACGGCGCTTTGCCCTTGCGAGGATCCCCGCGCAGGCCGTCGCAGTCAAAGAGTATTTCTCCGGCGCGTTCGGAATCAAAATCCGCGACAAGGAACACTCGACAGCGGCGCTGGGCGACTCCCCAGTATTGCGCGTCGAGCACTCGGTAAGCCACGCTCCATCCGTCGCCCAGGAACAGGTCGGCGTGTCGCCATCGCCCTTTGTCAGACGGAGGCACCTCGGCCCCTGGCTCTTTGATGCCGATGACGGCGTCAAGCACCGCCTTGAAGTCCTGTCCGTGGTTGGATGAAAAAGCGCCTGGGACGTTTTCCCAGACGATGAATCGCGGCTTCTCTCCATGCGTCGCTTCCCTCATTTCCCTGATAATGCGTATGGCCTGATGGAACAGACCTGATCGCGCCCCGTCCAGTCCCGCGCGTCTGCCTGCCACGGACATATCCTGACAGGGAGAGCCAAAGGTGATGACGTCCACCGGCTCCAGCTTTGCGCCGTCCAGCGCGGACACGTCGCCGTAGTGCTTCACCTGTGGAAGCCGCCGGCGCGTGACCATGATCGGGAACGGTTCGATCTCGCTGTTCCATACAGGTTCTATCCCGGCCAGCATCCCGCCCAGCTCAAATGTGCCGGAGCCGGAGAACAGGCTCCCCAGCGTCAGGCGATCACTCATTGACGAGCACCGCCTTGTTGCCGGTGAACTCTTCCCACCTGGCAATCGCCGCATCCACGTATCGAGGATCCAGCTCCATGGTGTAGGCGCTGCGCCCGTTCTGCTCACACGCCATGATGGTCGTGCCGCTGCCGTTGAACAGATCCAGCACCGCGCCGCCCACGGGACAGCTGTTGCGGATCTGGTAATCGAACAGGCCAATGGGCTTCATGGTAGGATGGATCTCCGAGCGCGTCGGCTTGTCGAAGTCCAGGACGGTAGTCTGCGTCCTGTCGCTCAGCCAGGTGTGGGAAGCGCCGCCCTTCCATCCGTAGAGACAAGGCTCATGCTTCCACTGGTAATCCTGCCGTCCCAGCACCAGCGCGTTCTTGTTCCAGATCAGGCATTGCCGGACCTGCCAGCCCACATCTGCGCAGGCGTTGCGGAAGTCCGCGCCTCTGCTGTCCGCATGCCAGATATAGAACGCCGCGCCGGGTTTCATCACGCCGTCGGCGCAGGCGAATGCGTCCCGGAGGAACTTCCGAAAGGCGGCGTCCTCCATGTTGTCGTTCTGGATGGTCAGGCCGGTGCCGCCCTCATAGTTCACGTTGTACGGCGGATCCGTCAGCAGGAGGTCTGCTGCCGTGCCGTCCATCAGCCGCGCCACGTCCGCCGGGTCGGTGCTGTCGCCGCACATCAGACGGTGAGCGCCCAGCTGGTAGATGTCGCCGCGCCTGGCTTTCGGTTCCTCCGGCAGCACGATGTCGGCGTCATCCTCCACGGCGGTGCTCAGCGGTGCGCCGTCCTCCTCACTGGTATCGGTCAGCTCGGCCATCAGCTCGTCGAAGCCGAAATCGAAATCTCCGAAGTCCACCTCTTCCAGCTCTCCGGCCAGCAGCTCCGGATCCCACTCGGCGATCTCGCCGACCTTGTTGTCGAGAAGCCGATACTTCTTTTTCTGTTCTTCCGTCAGGCCGAAGACCTGCAGAACCTTGTCGCGCTTCACATGGCGCTTCTTCAGCGCCTTGCACCTGGTCTCCCCGGCGAGGATCTGTCGGTTCTCGTCAATGACGATGGGTGTGATGTAGCCGACCTGCTCCATGCTTTCCGCGACATCGTCCACGGCCATGTCGTTGCGGCGCGGGTTCTTGTCGTAGGGCACCAGGTCGGCTATATCAATCTCGATGTACTTCTTTTCCACGGTGTCTCTCCTCACTGGTATCGGCCATCGAGGACAGCCCGTGGCGACAGGCTGTAACGACGCGCCGGGTTAAGGAGAAACGGCATGGAACGGATCAGGGTCGGACTTGGCAGACTCAACCCATGCGCCTGGTGGCAGGCACAAAAAAAGAGCCGCCATCTTTCGACAGCGGCTGTGCGTGAAATTGCGCATCGCAATATTTCACACCTACATGATACCATATAAGTCAAGGCGGGAAAAAACTGGCAAATAGCGGGGAAACGCCTGTTTTGTCAAGCGTCAGCGCCCCGTGGAGCCGAATCCGTTGTCGCCGCGCCCACGGCTCTCGATGTGCTCCACCTTCACCGGCTCCACGTACTCCACCGGAATCACGACCAGCTGACTGATCTTGTCCCCGGCGCGGACATTGTAATCCTCCGAGCCGTGGTTGAACAGCTTCACCATGATCTCCCCGTTGTAGGTCTCGTCCACCAGTCCCGTGGAGGTGATGTCGTGATCCATCATCAGGCCGCTCTTGGAGACGAACAGCCCAGCCGTTCCCTCCGGCAGATCGATGTGAACGCCGGTGTGGAACATGACGGACTGTCCCGCCCTGACGATGCCGTTCTTCATGGCGCGGATGTCCAGCCCCGCATCGGTGGGATGCTCCCGGACAGGCATCTTCGCTCCAGGCTCCAGCATGATCGGCAGCTTACGCATTGTCATCCACCTCCGTCAAGACGCTCTCCACGGCGTCTCCGTCGATCATGCGCTTGACCTCCATGGCCTTGTTCCTGTTGGTGAACATCCTCGCGCCCTTCTTGCCATCGACATATACGCCGGTGTACACGTTGGCGATATGTCCGTTCTTGTCAAACTCCCGGATGTCGCTCAGCTGGTAGCTGGCAAGGTATCTGCCATCCTTGCGCACCACATAGACCGATTTCTTACTCATCGCTGTCACCGGCTTCCGGGGCGTAATCCCACAGCTGCGCCGCCTCGTTCAGCGCATGGATGGAATTGCCGACCACTTCATCCAGCTTCCCGGTCTTGCCATCGTCCACCATGTTGGCGATACCCATATCACGGAGCAGAGCTCCCATCGTCATGATCACGCCCTGCGCCCTGGCCGTCGCTACCAAAACTCTCTCCTTCGGTGTCATCATCGATTCGTACCTCCTTCTTGCAAGTCGGGCAAGTGCATATGCACAGATGCCTGCCGCAGATAATCTCCCGGCGGTATTCGCCGGCGCTCACGTCCCAGATGCACCCACAGTCCGGGCACTCGAACCGCCGCACCGTGGTGATCCTGGACAGATCGCCCTCCTTGACGATTTTCATTTGGTTGCCTCCATCAGATTGGCGTGGTCGTAGATGTTCCCCATTATGATGCTGTTGCCGAACGGGAATATGGCGAAGTTGGATCGATTGTTCTTCCTGATAAACCGGGCATAGTGGTCGATGTAGCGGATGACGTACAGCTTCTCGCCGTGCTGCACGATGTCGCCCTCGAAAATGTCATTGCCGTTGGCATCCTGTTCTCCGATGAACTGGCCGATGGTATCACCTTGCACCAGGAAGAATTCACCGTCCAGCTCCGTCAGATTGCCATTCCCGTCTGCACACGCTTCGCAGATGCTGGGTGACTTCGGGAGATAGAAGGCCGTCGTATCCACGGTGTTGAAGGTGACCAGGGTGCCGCTTTTAATCCATTCGCCGTTGTCCTGCCGCTTGGCTCTGAATCGAATCTCTCTCATTCCGACCTTCCTTTCATTTCCTCACGGGCGATCTTCCGCATCTCGCTGATTGCCTGTTCCCGCTGTCGGTGGAGTTCCGCGATGTTCCTCTGGTAGAAGTAATCCAGCACGGCCTTCTGCTGATCCAGCCAGTCCAGATGGCTCTCCACGGCCTCCTTGCGCTCCTGGAGGCTCAATGCCTTTACCAGCTTCTCCTCGTCAGGCATCGACTTCACCCCAATCATACCGGGCGAACATCTCCCCGCCGTCCAGGAACCGCACCTTGCCGGGTGTCACCGGCTCCACCGAGCCGTTCTGGTACTCGATCAGCGCCACGGTCTGCTTCCAGCATCCGACCTGTTTCCCGTCCTCAATGTTCGGCTTTTCCATCTCCGCCCAGCCATGGAACAGGGCGCGGCTCCCGTTCACCACGCAGGGGCGCGGCTCATCGGTGTATCCCACTCTGCGCACCTCCTTCCTCCATCTCGATGTAAACCGGCTGCTCGTGCTGGTCGGCTCCCACCACCTTGAAGCGCTCCGGGTGTTCCTCCGGGTGGGCGCAGGCTCCATGCTTCGCAAAGATCGGATTGGTGGTGCGCGTACAGGCCGCAAGCAGCGGATCTCCAAAGCAGCAGCCCTCGCGTCCGGCGCACGGTGCGCGACCATCGCATATGTAGGCGATATTCATGTTCACACCTCCATCTTCATCTGTGTCTGCGTCTGCTGCCGCCGGCTGGCGGTCTGCAGATCCAGTATGCTCATCTGGTCGAGTATGACGGAATCCAGCATCTGCTCCCTGGCGGCTTTATAGAAATTCCTGTCGATCTCGAAGCCGTAGGCGTGGCGGCGCATCTCCGCTGCGGCTCTCAATGTACTGCCGGAACCGGCGCATGGATCTATGACCACGTCGCCGGGATCCGTGAAGATGTCGATCAGCCGCTTGAGCAGCTTGACCGGCTTCTGCGTCGGGTGAATCTTCGGGATGTTCGGCCCGTCCCGTTCCCAGGGCATCCAGTTGAAGATCATCTTCCCGTAGTTGTTGAACTTCGGGAGCCGGTCACGATAGAGCACGAGAGCGTGCTCTGTCGCGCCGACGATCTTCATGTTCGCCTTAAGAACCTGTGGGCTGTAATTCTTGCAGAATACCAGAGGGATATACTTTCCGAATCCGGCGTCAGCCGCCCAATGAATCACGTCGTTCTGCTGCTGATAGGCACAGAACACGATCATGCACGGAGCGCCGCCCTTGCCCTGCTTCGGCTCCGGCTTCATCAGGCGGGAGCAGAACATGAAATACTCGGAGATGCGGAAATAGCCGTCGCTGTTAAAGAAGCTGGACTTGGCCTTCTCGCTCTCGCCGTTCCTGTTGTCGCCGCCGATGTACCACATGGGATTGGAGCCGTATGCGGTATCCCCCAGGTTATAGGGGATGTCCGCAATGATCAGCTGGGCTTTCTGGATCGGATAGCTTTTCCAGTTCTGGAAGCTGTCGTGATACAGTTCACACTTCATGCGCTTGCCTCCGTATGGCACAGATCGGGGAGATTCGCCCTCACCAGCGCCGTGGGAATCGGCGGGCATACGGCGTTGCCGCACCGCGCCACCTGTTCAGATTTCGGATATGCCTTGCCGTCGGCATCCACGTCGATGATGTAGTCAGAGGGGAAGCCCTGGGCGTCGAAAAGCTCCCTGGGCGTCAGCATCCGCAGGCCGATGTCAACGATCTGGTAATCCTGCCCGTGGACGGTCACCAGCCCCATCCGATCCTTTGCGGTAATTGTCGGCGCAGGATCCTTACAAGACACCGCATTGTCGCCAGTTCCATAGTATTTCACCAGGAACACCGAGACCTCCGCGAAATGGTTTGTGCAGGCTGTCATGGTGTTAAGCGGCTTCGTGACCTCCTGACCGACGCTGTTGTTGTTGAACTGCGTCACAGACACCGCGCACACGGCATTGTGGTCGATGGCGGTCACCGTCGGCAAGGGTTTGTCTGCTCCTGCCGCCACATTGTCACCGCCGTAATACTTGCTGATGAAGGTGGACACCAGGCCGTAGCGGTTGGAGGCGTCCACGGTCATGAGCGGCTTCTGGATCTGCTGGCCGCGCACATCCTCTGTCTGTTCGCTGTGATACTGGATCAGGCTCGGCAGTATTACGCCGGTTCCGTGCTTGGCGGTGATTGTGTCCAATGGTTCAGTCACGTCCTGTCCACGGAAGGAATCGCCGCTGTGATTGTCCACGATCCTTTTGACCAGGTAGTACATTGTCAGCAGCGCCTCGCTGTCCTGCAGCAGATCACAGTTGGCACAGTCACGGTTGCAGGATTCGAGACTGTTTCGAAGAATGCACTGGCGCTCACATTCGAGAAGCTCTAAGATGCGACTTTTCTTCATTTCCACGCCACCGTCTCTCTCTGCGCGTCAGGAGGAACGGAATCCCAAACGCGCCATGTCCTGCCGTAGTCATCCAACTTGTACCAGTGCATTCTCCCGGATGGTTCGGTCATGCCAAGCCGTTCACCGGTGATCCCCATGCCCTTCTGAACCATATAGGCAAGCACCCAGCCCCGATAGAGGTCTTTGTGCGTACTCTTTACATCGAGCCAGATCGGAATCCGTGTCAGCCTGCGTACAGCCTCGACCGTCAATACTTGTGGCTCCTGCGCCCTCAACAGCTCCGTCGCGTCGTTGATCAGCGTCTGGAGCTGCTTGATGCCGATGCTGTTGAGATAGCACTCATCATCGCCCAGGCCACAGGCCACAGCGTGGATGTCGTTCAACCCCTCGATCACCTTTCCCCGATCAGGCACCCTTGAGCACCTCCCCGTTGACGCCGATGACGCACAGGACGCGCCCAGCGCGGTCAATCACCGAAACGTCGGTGATGCGGTTGTCGGTGGCGCACTTGATGGCATTGTCCACGGAGGAGAAGCGCCGCGCCCAATCGAAGCTCCTGGGCGGCTTCCATACCGGGAAGCTGGTGAGAAACTTGCTGTCGCTCACGGTAATGCCGTGGAGCAGATGATTGTCGGCATTCCTCTGGATGTAAAAGAACTGGACGGGCTTGTCGCTGTACTTATGCCTCATAGCGCCGCCCTCCGTCATACCTGATGATGTCGGTCTTGATGCCGTAGCGGTCATACAGCAGATCGCGCATGCGCTCGGCCTGCCGTCGGGTCTGGAAGCCCTGGGCCTCGGAGAGCCGCCGGGTAGTTTCCGCTGCCGGATGGGTTTCGCCTTCGCCGGTGTCCCTGGTTCCGGCCTGCCTCAAGAACGTGCCCCGGTTGCGCACCTTCAAGAAGAACCGGCTGTTATTCCTCATTCTCTTCGGTGTCATGCTTTTCACCATTCCTTTCGTGCTTCATCTGCTGTGAGTTCTCTCTGGTGTTGATGGAGACAGCGCCGTCCACGCCGTGGATCATCACCGCCATCTCCCGGACCAGGCTGGATCGCCATCCACGCAGCACCGAGACGGAGCGATTGATGCCGATGTGCTCCAACGCCTCCGCGATCTCCTCCCAGGTGTATCGCTTCGCATCGTCGCCCCGGTAGTTGCCATACTCATCCTCGCCGAAGTAGTACATGCGTATCACGACGAACTCCCGGCGGTTCTCAAAGGCTTTCACGGCCATATGGATCTCGTTGAACTTGTCGGCGGTACGAATAAAGGAGTTCTTCCTGGATTCCACAAAAAGCTCGTTGGCTTCGACCTTGTCGCGCAGGCCGAGACCAGGCGGGGGAGCCACGCTGATGTCGTGGCTCTTGCCGGTGGGGAAGAAGCCGTACTCCTCCGGGTGTTCCAGCTGCCGCTTCACCTTGATGTAGGCTCTCAGCGCGTCCTCGGTGGCGCGGTAGTAGTTGATGGTGAAAACCTTGTGCTGGAGGTGAAGCACCTCCCGCGCTCCGGCCTTTGCCGCCTCGTCTATGTAGAGCTGCTGTGCTGTCTTTTTCTCGCTCATTTTGCCATCCCCCAGAAGATCATCATGATGCCCACCAGGACGCCCACCAGCCATCCCATGTGCGTGAAGTAATCGGCGTCCCGCCGGTGGCGTCTGTACCAGCGACGGATCGGAACCACGAACCACAAGTATCCTGTCGCCCAGATCACGGCGTAGATGTTTATCAGCTTATCGATCATGGCTTGCCGCCTCCTTCCTGGTGCCCTCCACGAATTTCACTCGCCTGCCCTCAAAGGTTCTGGCAAATTGCTCGGCATCGGACATCGGATGCGCTCGGCCCACGGACTTGCCCCGGCGAAACGCGTCGGCGCAGTCGCTGGCCTGCTGCATGATCCCTGCGTCCTCCTGGAGGCGGGAATACGCGCTGCGCAGCTTTGCGATCTCGCCGTTCTTCTTCGCCTCCACCGTCTGCACCGCTCGTTTCACCTCCATGTTATGGAGGGTCAGCGCCCCGGCTCCGATTACCACTCCCGCCGTGAACAGCAGGATGCCTCCGATCACACTCATACAATCTCCTTCATCTGGCGGGGTTGCCCCGCACAGTCCACTTAAAATGATTCAATGTGCGGATGATACTCGGCTCGGATCATCCGCTCCCGGTACTTCATTGCCGTGTCCCACTTCCGAAACCTCATGGCGTAGCGCCCATCGGTGTCAAAGAAGTAATGCTCTGTGTGTTCATGCGCGATGATGTCCCGCAGATAGAACTTGGTGCCGCCGTCGGTGATGTAGATCCGATACTGCACATCCGGCGGTGGTTTCCTGCTCATGCCCTGATCACGTCCGGGAACCGCGCCGCCATCTCCTGCATCAGGGGAATGGCGACCTCTGCGGCCTGCGGATGCGCGGGGCCGGTGGTCTGCCGCGCCCTCATGTCAAAGAAGTGATCCCAATGCCCGAGGGTGCCGGTCATGACCAGCTCCGCCTTGGTGCTCTGCGGTAACACCGTTCTGGCCTGCTCGGGCTTCAACCCCAGCCGCTTCTCATGGACGTATGCGGTATCCGCGCTCATGCACTGCCGCTTCCAGAGGTCATACGGCTCGGTGTGCTCCGTCAGGAAGCACGGCTCTATGACCTCGATGCCATCGCCGCTGTAGTCGCAATAACGGGTTGACTCCTGGGCGAAGGACATGACGCGATGCCGCACAAACTCATGGGTCACGCCGCGATCCACGATGAAGCGCACCGTCTGGCGAAGATGCACACGCTTTTCCTTGAAGCCCTGCAGATCGTTGTAATGGATCTGTTTAATCCTGGTGTCCATTTCGCGCTCGTCATCGGGGAAGAGGTCGGCGGTGTAAATCGGGTCAATCGCTCCGGTGAAGTAGTAGGCAGCTCCGCAGCGGCTGGCCAGCAGCTCCCGCCACGCCCTGATGTTGCCGCTGATGATCGGACGCTCATTGATGTTTGTCCAGGTCAGCATCGGAACATCCTTCCCGTCCTCCATGAGTCGCCGGAGCGAATAGACGATGTTGTCCAGAATCTTGTAATCGTCCAGCAGGAATATGTAATCGCCGTGTTCCAGCATTGCCTCGTGGTGGCGCTGGATCAGCATCCGCACGATCCGCTCGGCGCTGCCCTCGGTGATCCTGTCCTCGGTCTTGTAGCACGTCCGCGCCGCTTTCTCGATGATGGCCAGTCCGCCGCGCAACTCGTCGCGCTCCTCGATCATGTATCCAGGCTGAATGATGTTCAAAACTTTTGCCTCCTATCTTCAATAGTTTTCGGTCCCATTATCCCTCGGTATGCGATATAAGAACCTGCTTCGATAGCCTTGCACATCACTTCTGCACTCATTGATTCTCCAAATATTCCCTTTGTAGCTTTCAACACTTCCGAATATGCCAAAACAGCATCCTTGACATCAGCGTTGCGAATCTTCATCTCACCCAGACGACTTGTTTGATTGATTAAATCCTGTTTCTCGATTTGTGCTGCGCCAATCGCATCCTCCAGCCTCTGCAGAACCGCTTTCGCGTTGTGAATGTTCGATTCTGCATATTTGGTTGCGTTGTTCAATCCGTCGGATGCATTCTTGATTATCGTAGCGACGGTGTCCATCTTAAATTGGCTCAAATCTGCATCGATCATCATGTGACGTTCCATCAGAGAAACCACATTTGCAGACAACTCTGAATCTTTCGCGCCTAATGATTTCAAATACTCTCTAATCGTCATCGTCATCAGCCTCTATTCGCTCATCCGCTTCTACTTGAAATACAACCTTGCTTTCCTCGCCGCTTATCTTGGCAACTATCTCGCTCATGCAAATCGGGCACAGAATGAATTCACAATCTTCACTGTAAGATTCACCTAATAACTCCGGCTCAGTACGCCTAAAATAGTCTTTGTCCGCAGACACATTGATGCCATTCGGACTTGGTACTATTACCCTAAACTTCTGGTACTTCGGTTTCTCACATGTGAATCTGTAAAAACAATCGATGTTTTCGTTTTCCATGCTCTTGCACAGATCACATCTATAAATCTTCATGTCTCCGTCAGCTCCTCCCTGGCGAATTCACGCGCCGGGATCACATACAGCGTCGCCAGCTGCGTCTTCCTGCCATCGTCTGCAATGTAGTGGATGAGGGCGTTTCTTCCAAGTTCCAGGGTCATGCGCTTGGGGCCGTATCCCTTCTGCCATGCCCTGATGAAGTCGGCCACCTTGCGGCGGTCACGCTCCCACTTGACCAGATCAGCGGCCCTTGTGAGCTGCTCCGGGGAGGTGATCGAGTAGACTTTCACGGCTTTTCACTCCCTTCTTGGTGTCCCATTGTGTGTACTCCGGCTCTGCATCGGTGATGGTGATCTCCACGCGGGGATTCGTCTTGTCCCAGAATACCCGGCTCCCGTCGGTGCTGGCGATGATGTTGCGATTGTCATCCATGAGCACCCTGGCCTTGACCAGGATGTCATGGATGGCTTCGTTGAGGTTGGTGAGGTCGATCTGTCGGCGGGTCGCCATGAAGTACCTGGCCTCCACATTGACCGGCGTATCGATGTGCCGCCGGTAGTTGCCGGTGATCTGCCGCAGGCAGTCGGCCTCATAGTCCTCGAAGGCTGCGGAAGGCAGCAGTCTCAGCGATTCGGTGCCGTTCCTGCTCTTCACCTTAATCGGACGCATCGAGTTCTTCTTTGTAGCAGGCTGGCCGTACAATACGAATTCAAGCTTCTGCATACTTCCTCCAGTGCCTAAGCGTGCTGATAATCTCATCGCCCGTCTTACCGCGCATCATTTGCGAGTAAACGTCGTTATAAGAAAATCCATTCTCATAGGCAACCTGTGCTAAAGGCTTTTCTTCTCCGCCAACAATAATTGTCCGTTTGCGGTGTGTATTGCACAGGTTGATTCTGTGCTTCACCCACCTGCAATTGTCTGGCGTATAATCACCATCGTTGTTTATTCGGTCGATCTCCAGCCCCCTTTCGTATCCGTTTGCCAGTGCCCACTGCTCGAATTGTGTAAAGCTTTGCCATTCATCACAGAAACTGATCCCGCGGCCTCCATACCTGGCATACGACGGATTATTCGGATTCCAGCACCTGTCCTTCATGGCCTGCCATACTCCATACAAATGCGTCTTCGACTTCCCGTGCCTCTCAATTTGGGCTGTGTTTTCAGGACGCCTCGAAAGACATCCGCATGATCTCGTGTGACCGCTCCGCAGCTTTTGCGTGTTTACAATGGTGAAATTGCCACATTCGCATTTACATAACCACTTACGCTTCTTCCCGTGGACAGCTCCTTCCGCCAACGATACAACGGTTAGGCGTCCAAATGATTCTCCTATCATCGTCTGCTGCTTCATGTCCTGTACTCCTTGAGCACTTCATCGCACCAGCCGCAATCCTTGCACCGATCCTCCGAATCGAGCATCTTCTGAAGCTCACCGATGAACTCCATGGTCTTCTCGGATGCTTCCTCATCCAGCCACTGAATCACATCCTCAACGGATCCGACTGGCACTCCGACAGCTTTGTAGCGCAGCCAGCGCATCTTGTCGTAAACCTCCGCATGAACGCCGTACTTGTCGTATTTGCAGCTATGGCGCACAAGCGCATTGTTGTCAATTGCTTCCATGCACTTCAGCTGCTTCGCCGTTTCGAGCGTCATGTACAGGTTGAACGCTTCCCGGTTCGTCAATGATCATCCCTCCTTTGTGCGTTGTGTTGGCGCACGATGGCGCGTGATGGCGCGTGATGGCGCGTCATCGCTACGCCGTTTGGTCCTGCTCCGCTGCAAATCGTCCGTGTCGGTTCGCGTCCCAGCGATTCCATCTCGTTCAGCTCCATGCAAATCATCGCAAGTCATCGCCATTGCCTGTCGATGGGTTGCGCTCGATTCCCAGCGTTACCTCGCTTTGCCGTATCATCTGGTATCGTCTGCTTGCCTTGCCTTTGCGCCGCGCCTACTCGCAGTTCGTCTCGATTCGAAGCCGTCTCAAAGCAAATCAATTCGGCTCCGTATCGGTTCAGTGCGACCGATTCCTGTCGTTGCCATCTCGTTTCTCTGCGAACAAATCTATTCCGTATCGGTTCTTAGCTATCTATTCCATGCCTTTCCGTGTCGTGGCCTCTCGAGTCCATTCAAGGTCGTGCTTCTCATTACTTCTCCTTTTCCAATCCCCGCGTGTCCTCTACACGCCCAGCTTTTCCGCAGCTCCGCCGATCGCCTCCGATCCCATCTCTGCCGTGGCTTCTCGCCGCTGATCTATTCCGTAGCCGCTCGGCTCAAGTCGAGGCTTTGCCTTGCCATTCAGTAGCTTCTCGATGCGCTTGGATTCCCGTCCCATCGCTGCTTCGCCGTCTCACTGGTGGTCGGTTCCAAGCTGTGCTATTCCACAACTTCTCCCGTATGCTCCGTTCTTCGCCTTGCCGTGGCGTTTCTCTGCTTATCTACTCAATGCCATCTCTGCCCGTGTCGTATCGTGTAGCCTCGCCGCCATGCCGTTGCTATTCTCATCGTTTCTCTTCTCAGCTTCTCGGCTCCACGCTCCGCCATCTCAGCACTGTTCATGTCAGAGCCCTTCAATTCCACCTCCATTCCGTTGCCTGTCAGCTCATCTCCGTCTGCACCGTTCATGGCCATTCCCTTGCTCGTCGCATCGGTTCGGTTCTTGGCTGTGCCATATCCCTGCCTCTCGAGGCAATGCCGTATCAAATCATCTCCGCTACAGTCAGCGCCGATCCGTTTCTTCGCTCTTCACTGCTTCACTAAACAAGGCGGATCAAATCCGTTGCCGCTCGTGTCCGGGCGCTTCCGGCTATGCTCAGCGTTGCCGTATCAGATCTTAGAATCCCATCTCCAATCTCTTCCCTGGCTTCTCTTTGCTTTCCTTGCTGGGCCATTCCGCATCCGTTCGGATCCTTGCGCCTCCGCTGGCCTCGTTTCCAATTCTGCTCGTTCCGGCTCCTGTCCCAGCTTCTCCATTCCTTGTCGGCTCCGATCAACGCGGATCGACGCAACGCCCTCTCAACTCCTCGCCGTGCTCGTCGCCGCGGGGCAACGCGGATCCATGTCCATTCGGCTCGAACAAATCCGGTCTGAACACCTCCGTTGCTTTTCATGTACGTGCGATTCGAAGCCGCTCACGTCAAAGCCCTGGCAGTTCAACGCCGCCTGCGCCGATCAGTACCGTACCTGTTCGCTTCCCTTCCGCTCAATTCGGCACTTTGCCGTTTCATCTCTACTCTTCGTCCATCCTGTCGAGGCGTCTCGGAGCCTTTGCTCCTCGCTTCTGCACCGGTCGGATCCCAGCTGCGCACCGCCGTTTCGGATCAAAGCAGGGCGTGACCACTCCGTGGCGATTCCTCTCGATTGCGGGCAGATCATCGCGTATCCGTTGCTCCTCCTCGCCGAGCGATTCGGTTCTCATCTGCGCAGCGCCGTTGCCATGCTTTACCTGTCAAGTCTACTCCATGCCCTCGCGGGTCGGCGCTGCTGATCGTCGCTTTACGCCTGGTAATCGGCCTTGTTGCCGCCGATCACTTTGCCGTCATCGTCCAGCTCTTCCCAGACATAGCGCCCTTTGCCGCTGTTGCGCCACTGCGCCAGTCCGCGGCGGATGCCGTAGTCCAGGCACTCGCGCACAGCCTTTTCGAGGCTGTCCTGGAGAATCTCAAAGGTGAACTCGATCCAGCTGCCCGCCGGAACCGTCTCGCTGTTCGCCAGCGCGACGCGGTCGCCCTGGGGACCGGAAGCGCGGAGCGGCCTCTGGCAGTCGCCGATGTCGCCGCCCAGGTGGATGGGAATCTTACGCTCCTTCACGAAGATCAGCCCGTCCACGGCCTTCTTGTAGCTTGTCACCTTGCTGCAGGCCGTGTTCGTCACCTTGCGCAGCATCCCGATGGCGTCCTTCACCATGCCGCGGAGCTGGTAGTCCCAGAAGAACAACGTCCCGTCATCCAGGCGGGGGAACACGGTCTTCTGCTTCTCCACGACCTCCTCAACGCCGATGGCCTCGACCTCTTCCTCGATGCTGGGCGCGTCCGGGGCCTTGCTGGCGATGAACTCCTCATGCACTTCCTTGCTGGTGGGCATCATGCCCAGGGCTTCCTCGGTCAGCGTCAAACGAACTTTCAGGGTTTTCATGATTCATTTCCTCCTCGTATTTATCTCAAACGGTTCCTCACCCGTTTGTGTCGTTAATAGGTGCCATCCTCCATGGCCTTCTTGTACTCGTCGTAGCTGTTGAACATGGACAGCTGGCCGGACGCTTCCTCGCGGGAAACGACGTGCAATTCGCCGTTGTCATCCATGACCAGCTCTTTCTGGTTGGCGCGGGTGAGTATGTCCACCTTCGTCTTGCCCTTCGACTGGATCACGTGGGAAACGTCGCCGCTGATCTCAATATCCATCGCGGGGCGGGTGCCCATGGGCGCGTTGTCATCGCTGATGACTGCCTTCGTGGTGCTGATGTCGATCTTCAGCGTCACGCTGCCGGAGCTCTGGTCCTTCTCGACCATCTCCGCTACGACATCCCGCAGCTTGATATCCAGCTCGTTCCTCAAGACGTCAAAGGCCGGGTTGTAAATGCTCACCCTCGTATCCTTGTCAAATGTGATCTTCATCATATCCTTCCGTTGCCTCCTCTAAGATGATGTCTGTAATCTTCATCAGCCCGATGAAGCCGAAGCCCATCAGACCGACCAGGCCGACCAGCTGGAGGATAAATGCCAGCGTCCTCATCGCCGCCCACATCGTGGGAATCACCCATGCCAGCATGATCTGCCTCCTCACACCACGGTGCTCATCGCAAACCGATGGTTTCTGCTTCTGTCCCTGCCGACCATCATGGAGAACTCGCCGCACCGCTCCGCGATCCTGCTGGCGGTGGCCTCGTCCATGTCCGCCAGCTCGTTGATGTACCACTCGCTGGACAGGATCGTCGGCTTCTTGTTGATGTAGCGGTAATTGAGAATCTCGAAGGCCAGCTTCATATCCGCTGGCGTCGGCGGCTGTCGGTTGCCGTTGCCGTCGGTCACCGGCTTGAAGAAGTCATCGAAGTACAGGACATCGATCTCCTGCAGCTTGCCGACCTCGTTCCCATAGTCCTCGGCGTCGTTCACCAGGGCTTTCAGCTTCTTGCTGATCTGGGGCCACACAGCGTAAATCACAGGCATCTCATGCAGGAGCTTTCCCGCCACCGCCGTGCAGATGTGGGTCTTGCCGCATCCCGGCTGTCCGCCGATGTAAAGCCAGCGCCCAGCCTGGACGCCCTCCGCCAGGTATCGGTGGGCCATGTCCACCATCTTCTGCTGCCACTGTTCTTTCACTTCGAATCGCTTGAACGTGTACTCTCGGATGCTATTCTCCAGGCCGCTGCGCTTCAAGCGCCAGATGCTCTTGCGGATCCCCATGCACTTGCACGGCACCGAATACTGGAAGAATCCTGTCGGCGTCTCCCTGATGTGGAGCGTGTCGCCCCGGTTCATGCACAGCTTGCAGTCGTAGCCGTCGCCTTCAACGAATGTGCTGTCGCTCTGTGCGGTGCTGATGGTATAGCCATCCTTCAGATGGCCGGGGGTGCTGTTGTAGCTGTCGCACTGCGCCTGGGCGCGTTGCTCGGCGGCACGGTGCCGTTCCTCCGGTGTCATCTCCGCTTCTGCGCAGATCCGCTCCGCTACGGCCTGCAGCTGCTTAGACAATGGTCTCTCCGGCGATTCGCTGAGGAGCCGCTGAAGAATCTCTCCGATTGTCTCCACCGTTCGTACCTCCCTTCCTTTTCTTGCGTTCTGCCTCGTATGCCTCGACCTCCGCCACCGTCTTGAAGCCCTGTTCCACATACCGGTTCAGAATCGACTTCACGTATTTGTACCGCCGCACTCCGGCTGCACACGCTTCATCGATGGCGTGTTGGATCACCTCATCTGGTAACGCGTCCCGGAAGGAGATCAGCTCGTCCATGTTTGTTGGCGACATGGGTAACAGGTTATTCGCGGCATAGGCCACAAGCGGATCGGGAACCAGAGGGGCGGCGGTGGCGGCGGCATCTCCGAATGGGTTTAGAGTAATACCACCACAGTTATTAATATCCTCCTCTCTATTTTTCTCTCTATTCTTCTCACTATTATTACTTTCTTGGGGATTTCCAAAGGCTGCTTTGGGATTATCCAAAGGCTGCCTTTTGGTTTTCCCACGGCTGCCTTTGGTTTTTCCCATGGCTGCCTTTGGAAAAACCAAATGATGGCCAATGCGTTCAGAAAGGTTACTGCATATGGTTCTGTGTCGCCCGTCAGAGGAAATCACGCTGATGTACCCTTTTGCGGAGAGCTTAGATATAGCCTGTGAGACCTTCCATGCGCTGCACTGACAGAAGCTCGCGATGTGCTCGTTGCTTGCATAGCAATGCTCATCACTGTTGTCAAGACTGTCGATTTCAAACAGAATGACTTTCTCCAGCGCATTCAATTCCTTATCAAGCCATAGCTCGATCGGGATCCATATCCCTTTGATCTCTCGATCCATTGCAGTCTCCAAACCTTAAGCGTCTTTATCATCAAGTGAATCCATCCACTTACCAAAGTCCAGACGTTCTTTCCAGTCTGACCACTTTTTGATCTCATCTGCGATATCGCTGAACCTACGCAGACTCGATAAAACAACCGGGCTTGTCATACCATAGCTACCGATCTTTGCATCAAGAGCTATCGGTTTCCCACCACCGCCACCCAAGCACTGAACGCACATGTGATACTGGTGATGGAGCTTCTTCGGCAATAGGATCAGATTCCTAATGTCGTTATTCTCCCGGTTAAAGTCGATGTGATGGACATCGTACTCTTCACCCGGATCATTAATGCCGTAGTACTCCATGTAGTATTCTCTGTACTTCATACTTCATCACCAATATCAGAACGGCAGCTCGTCATCGTCGACTTCCATGAAGTCGTTATTCTGCTGCGCGTTCAGATCCATGCGTTGCTGCTGGTTTCTCGGCGGCTGCATGATGCCGGGTATGGAGCCGTTGGGGTTGCGGTTGGCCTGTCCGTTTCCGGGCTGCGCTGCCTGTCCGCCGCCATCCTGACGGGAGCCGACGAATTCCACGTTGTCCACGGTCACCTCGGTGGTATACCGCTTGGATCCGTCCTGCGCCTGATAGCTGCCGGTGGTGATGCTGCCGCTGACGCCGATCCTGCTGCCCTTCTGGAAGTACTTGCTGACGAATTCGCCGGTCTGCCGCCATGCGGTGCACTGGATGAAATCCGCCTGATACTGGCCGTTGGCGTCTTTGAATCGGCGCTGACAGGCCACGGTGAACCGGCAGTAGAATACGCCGCTTTGCGTCGTGCCGGTTTCCGGGTCGCGGGTCAGGTTACCGACACCGTGCCATGCGTTCACTTGTCCTCCTCCTTATCGGCACCCAGCAGGAGCAGCAGCTCGTTGAACTGCACCTTGTCATACTGGGAGTGCGCCTTCGCCCAGCGCACAAGGGTATCCATGTTGGTGGCGATGGAGATCAGGGTGGCGTACTCATCCAGGGGGATGGTCACGAAATCATCCTTGCTGGGGATCTCCGGCAGATGGACTTCCATCCGCACGGGCTTCGGGATCGGGAGGATGTCGCGCTTCGGCTGCTGGGGGTTGCGGGGCTGCTGGTTCTTGTGCGCGTTCTTCTGCTTGTTGTTATTCATGGTTCTTTGCCTCCTTACAAATTCTGATTACCTGTTTGCACTGTTCCACATCGAACATGCCGATGTGGGTCTGTTCCCTGGGCAAGCCCATCTCCTGCGCCAGCCATTCATACGCCCAGCGCCGGGTGCGCTTTTCTCGTCCGCGCCACAGCGGATCAAAGGCCGCATGCGCCTGCCGCTTCCAGTGGCGAAGCTCGGCATCGGCCAGTCTCCCCAGCGGCTCATCGGTGCCCTTGTGGACACCCACCCATGCGTAGCACGGATGGCACAGCCAGATCATGCCGTGATCCTGCCCGTTGTAAACCATACTTGCCGGAGATGAATCCTACCGTATGTATGGATCACAGAAAAGGGCATGGTTGGCCGTGGTGAAACACAACGCGGGATATTGCACTTCCGCACAGCTAAAGGAGCATAGTGATACTCCTTCGTGAGCCAAATTGCAATCACCTTTGTAAGTGAATTATGAATTACAAATGTAATTCTTATTTGTGTTGGGATTGCAATTATTTGAAAAATGTGATACTATATCTTGAAATCCCACACAGGAGGTGGTAGTAAATGGTGAACTGTCCTATTGCGGGACTCCTTGAAAATGGAAACTTTACTAATACTTCTGCGTATTTCCTCGGCTCAATGGAGCTGTTGACAAGCCGTGCGGGTTTGCCGCAGTAGTCGCAGAGGACTATTCTCACGGTGCATCCTCCTCCAGGGGCGATTCTGGATGTGATTCCGGATTGGCTTCAGCGTTGCCGCCTCCGATCTGCGCGGTGCTTTCGGCATTGCTGGGAGTACCGTAGCCTTGAATCAACTGTGCCACGTCCTCGAACTTGCCTACAGGCACATCGGCAAACTTAGCGATGCCCATCTTCTTCAACTCATCGCTGATCGCACCCTGCATGCCGCTGGCCTTTGCCATCTCCATCAGCTTCTTCACCTGGGCCTTGTTGATGGTCTCGTTCTGGTTGTCAATCGCCAGTCGCGGGAAGTATTCGCCCATGGTAGAGTTTCCGTCTTCCAGGCTGGCTTTGATCTCTTTGAGCCGCAGCATGTGGTCTGCTGTCCAGTCCTCGGCCTTGCAGGACAGGTTGGTTTCCAGGTCGTCCTGGGTGACACCCATCTTGCTGTAGATGCGGATCATCTGAGCAATTAGCTTACTACGCTCGTTCTTATCGCTCATCAGCTTGGCAATGCCGCTGGTGGACGTCTTCCGGCAGGCGGCAACCGCCGCGTCAGTGACGTCGCCCGGAATGATCTGCAGGATGCAGGCGCGAATACGGCGGGACGCCATGTTTGCCTCCAACTCGTAGATGTCGCGGTCATCGGTGATGCTGTAGCCGCCGTTCTTAGTGGAACGGAAGTGCTTCACTTCAAAGCGCCGCTCGACAGTGACGTTGCTCTCCAGATCCCACGCCCAGGCGCGGATGACGCTCGAGCCGGGTTCCTTGCCCCTGGACGGACGGCGCTCGATCACGTCGTAGCTGAACTTGATGTTGCCGAAGTTCCGCGCCAGCACCTCCGCCAGCCGGATGGACGGCCCGGTCACCATTTCTTTGCCGCGAGGGAAGGAGTACACGGCGCGTTCCGCCAGGGATGCCCGCTGGCACTCATTCAGGATGTTCTCCCAGGCCACCTGAATGTTGCGCGGGAACTGCTTTGCCATGAACACCTGCGCCTTGATGGTGGCGATCTCGTTGGCCTCGCTGTTGGACGCCAGCGCATTGCCGCCCTCGTGACGGCTCTGCTCGGCCATGAAGTTGTTGGTTGCGGCGGGAGATGCCGCAAAGGGCATCAAGACCTCGCCAAGTTCTCTGTCATTCATCTTCCATACCTCCTAAAATTAGGCTCTGACACTCAAAGAAGCGTCCTCGTAGAATTCCACACCAGGGATCTTCATGGTGCCCTTCGTGGTTTTCGCCAGGCTGTTCAGCACGCTCATGTTGATGGTGCGCAGCTCCATGCTATTGAAGTAGGCAGGTACGGCCTGTTCATCTGTCACACGCGCCCTCCACGTCTTGCGGACGCTTGTGCCCTGCGCCACCGGCTTCTCGACGATGGGTGCAGCGGGAATCTCACTCACCACCTCGGCCATCGCCATGTTGATGGCGGCCTGCTGGTCGTCGCCCTTCTCCTCGGCTTTGATAGCCTCCTCCAACAGGCGCTGGGCTTCCTCTTCCTGCTTGCGCCGAGCTTCCGCCTCGGCCTCGCGCCGCGCCTTTTCGACGGCCCGCTGGTAGTCCAGCATCGTGCGCTTGATGATGCCCTCGGCCTCTTCCAGAGGTTTGAGCATCGTCTTTTCCTTGGCAACCAGATCCTTATGCGCGGCCTGGGCCGCCGCCTTAGGTGCCTTCCAGTAGTCGGTGATCTGCTTCATGCGGGTCTTGATGCCCGTCAGATACTTGCCGCCCTGTTCGTAGTCCTCCTGACTGGCGACGGTAAACTTCTTCGCCGTCTCCACCGCCGCCGCGCCGGACTTCTGAAGCTGTGCCTCCAGACTGTCATCCAACTGGACGGTAACCAATGCCTTTTCTGCCATGTTGTCCTCCTTGATGCTTATTTGCTGTCCTTTTCCATGGCTCTCACAACAGCCATGGAATTGAGAAATACATTAAATCCGTTATCGACTCTCTCAAATTGGTACCTGCCGGTCTTCAAGAGCTGAAGTCCATACAGGTCGCGCACCTTCACGTCGTGGCTTTTCAATGCCTCGCCGTAGGCTCCGAGCTGGGCGCTCAGCATCGTCCGGTGCAGCACGTTTGTGGTCTTCAGATCCACCACGTCCACGCCGTTTCCATCGTCCGGGCGAACATAGCCGATCAGGTCGATGGTGCCCGCGTACATCATCAGCTTGTGATAGGTGCGGTATTCACTGGCCACCCACGAGGGCTTGAAGTCCCGCGTGAAGTCCTTGAATGCCTCAATGTAAGGCTCGGTGTCTGCGTCTGCCTCCTCAATGCCGTACAGTGTCATGTTGCTGATGCTCTCATGTGCTCGGGTGCCGCGATCTGCGGCTTCCATCAAAATGCCCTCGGAGACATCGGAATAGACCATGTTGCTCATGGGCTTCATCAGTTGTGTCACGCTGGGCAACCGTACACCGCGCAGTCGGTAGATATGCTGCTCCTCGTCGAAGTCGATGTTGATGTTCGGCAGTTTCATCGTCCACCGCCTTTCGCCTCTGTAGTCCGTTCGGGTGTTGTCAGCTGCCACAGCACATCCTCAATGCTGCGCAGCTTGTTGATCTGTCCGATCAGCTCCGGCGCTTTCCCGCTTCGGCACAAAAGGCCGATGGCGTCGTATACCAACCGCCGAGCTTCCCTGATGCGTTCCTGTGCCTCCGCCTCAGTCACAGAAGGTCGCGTTGCAGTGGGGGCAGCTGGTGATGTGGCGGCTCCCCGCCTCCTCAACCGTGATGCCGTGGGTCTGATCCTCGCGCCCCCGGTAGGTGTACGGCTCGAAGATGTTCCTGCCGCAGCTGGTGCACCAGCCGTTGCGCGGTGCAAACAAGGGAATCTCATGCTCATCGCAGTAAGCCTCCTGCGCCTTGATCGCTTTGGTGGCGTCATAGGTCTTTTCCATGTTCTCCTCCTTGACAGGCCGTCGATCTGTGGTGTACAATGGTGGTGGGTCAAGGTTTTTTGCATTTCCTTCCCGCCTCGCGGTTCCGCTGGTCCTCAACAGCGGAGCCGTTCTTTTTACTCGCCGGACATCCGCGCCGCCCTGCGCTGCTTGAATTCGGCCAGCAGCTGGTTGGCGCGTTGCTCCCGGATCGGGTCTTCCTTGAGCCACTTCATGAACTGCTGTGTTCCCTGGTACGCCGCCAGCCCGATGTCCTTGCGGACGTGGTCGGGGATGAGGCTGTGATCGATGATCGGCCTGCTGGCCTGCGCAGTAGCTTCCATGGTTTCACCTCCTTTCAAAACTTGCGGCACACCAGATTCATCAGCTCGGCCACGGCGGTCAGGACACTGTCGGCGCTGACGTTCACAGCGTAGAGCAGATGAAAAGGGTCAATGGCGTGGGGATCGGGCACTTCCCAGATCAGGAAGTATTCATGGCCGATGAACAGCTTGTTCTTCTGGCACTGCCAATCGGTGAAGTCGGCGAGGGATTCAGCATCCATCTCGCAGTAGGTGATGGCGATGTCATTTCGCCGTCCGTTTTCCTTCACGATGGTTTCCATCTGCGAAGCAACGCGCTTCATCTGCTCTGTGCGATGATCCATGGTGTAACCTCCTTCCTGGTCGTTATGGGTTACGCCGCCTCTGCGCGGTGGAAGACGTATCGAATGCTGTACTCGGGGAACAGCGTCTCGTGGATGAGCTCGGCCTGTCCGTAAGTGAATTCGCTCTCGCCGGCCAGCTTGTTGGCGATGGTGTCGCGGTGGACGCCCAGCAGCCGAGCCAGCACCTCGTTGGTGATGTTCTTGCGGCTCATCAGCACCTTCAGATTGTCGTACACTTTATTTCCCTCCTTTCGCCCTGCCATCGTCAGGCTGGGTAAGGCAATTCCCAGCGACGCCCCGGAGGGCGTTTCGGCTATTGTTACTTGTTGGTCTCGTAGAAGTAATCCCGTACTTCGTCCAGGGATTTGCCGGTGAATCGAGGGTCGCCGTCAATGCTGACCGTGTAGGTGCGAGTGCCATCCGCTTCATACTTGGTCAGGATGTCGAAGTTCTGACCCATGCGCTTCGAGTAGATGATCTTCATGCATCCAGCGCGGTATCCCATGAGAGTCTCCTGCCATTCCTTGATGACCTCGACGATCTCATGACGGGCTTCATCGTCCTCGATGAACTCGATGGTGTACTCCATGCCCTGGATGAGGCTTACCAGATGCTGGAAGGCATTCCCGATTTCCCTGGCCTTGTCGCCGCCCTGCTCCATGAGGTTTTCGAGGTCGGTGAATTCTCCGTTCAGATCAGAAGCGGCATGGCTGACGAACATGAATGCGTTGAAATCCTTCATTGTGACATCCTCCTTCAAATTGTCCACATTTGCGGATTCACTATGACAAGTATAGTACGCCTTTGCGGATTTGTCAAGACTTTTTTCTGAATTTGCGGATTTTTTTATTGACAATGCGGACAATCTTCTATATAATGGGCCTTAGAAAAAATACTTTTGGAGGTGCCGATATGCTGGGCGAAAAGATAAAGGAGCTGCTTGAAAAAAGGGGAATGAGGCAGACCGAGCTTGCGCGGATTACCGGCATCTCAAAGACCACGATCAACTCCATCATCATGAGGAATAACAAGAGTGTGGATTTCAGCGCGATGGAGAAAATTGCCGACGCGCTGGGAGTGCCGATTGAGTACTTTAAGGAATCCGGATCTTCGGACACAAAAAAAGAGCCCATCGACACGGATGAGCTCCCGGAGAAAGAACGTCGTTTCGCAGAGCTGTTTATTTCTCTGTCTCCGTCGAATCGTCACACGCTGCTTGTGATTGCAGAAGCGCTTCTGCGAGATCAATCAGGAAATCCTGATCATGGAGAGTGAGGGCACGGAAAATAGACAGGGCCTCCCGCGTTTCCTTGTCAATGAACATATACAATTACCTCGTCTCGTGATACTCTCCGGAGGCGAGGTTATTGTAGCATACAAATTTAGCCAGAATATGACTTTGCCGGAATCTGGCAATTTTTGTCAGATTATTGAAAAAAGCGGCACAAAGCCGTTTGCATAAGGAGGTTTTCTCATGAGAAGGATAGCCTTGTCGCTTCTGCTTCTCGCGCTTCTGGCTGTATTTTCTACGGCAAGCGCGGCGACATCGCCAGACACCATCCGGGAATGGATTGACGGCGGTATTGGCGAAGGCGAGACGATCACCAGCGTGGAGCTGGATGACAACACTCTCTCGATTGCGGTGGATCTGGGTAGCGTGGATGAGCTGTATCCCGGATACATAACTGACCTTGCCACTGATCGCGCATCGTCGATCACCGACGAGCTGCTCAATCACCCGGAGCTTGATGCTGAATGGGAGATCATCTATCTCAATTTTGAGAACGTCGGATACTTCTTCTTCACCAAGGATGACATCGAGAAGAACGAGTACGACATGCGGTACATGAATGTGTACGATGAGGATTATAACTCGCGCATTACCACAGATGGAGAAGCGCCGGCGGCAACCCCGGAGCCTGATGTGACCACCACCGTCATCGAGGCGCTTGTGCGGTATCGGGCAGGAGAATACGATAATGCGGTGATCGATTCCATCACCATCAACGATCATCTCGGAACCGATACACCCGGCGACTATATCGTGCTGGTGTACATGACCTGGAACGGAAAGAACAGCAGCGCCACTTCAAAAGAGGTGCTGAAGGTGTACAGCGATGATCTCGCGGCAAGCCTGTATGAAGGATCCGAGGCTGTGCAGGAGATCGCGGTGTTCTGGACGGTTCCGTATCAGGACAACCGCAACGGGAAGTGCGCCTATGAGCGCAAAGCTGATGGGATGTATCTGACTGACGAGGTCTGGACGTTCTGACAAAAAACAACCCCGCACCATGTGGGCAAACATGATACGGGGCATACAGTCCGACGAGTTCCCAGCCCAGGAACTGAATGCGTCTGCTCCACCATTATAGCAGACGCCGACACAAAACGCAAGGGGTCTGTCTATGGCAAGAAAGAAGGAACAAGCACAGCCAGCTCTCACAGCTGCCATCTACGCCAGGTATTCATCCAACGCACAGAACGATGCCAGCATAGAGCAACAGGTGGCGGAGTGCACATTGTACGCCCAGCAGAACGGTCTCAAGGTCGTGGCGACGTTTGAAGACCGTGCCATCTCTGGTCGGAGCGACAAGCGCCCAGGCTTCCAGAAGATGATCAGGGCGGCGGAGCGCCGGGAGTTCCAGGTGTTGCTCACCTACAAGTCAAACCGCATCGCCAGGAATATGTATGACGCGCTGCGCTACGAGACGCGCCTGGAAGATGCCGGCGTAAAGGTGGTCTACTGCAAGGAGAACTTCGGCGACAATGCCGCCGGCAGGATGATGCTCCGCATGATGATGTCCATCAACGAGTTTTACTCGGACAACATGGCAGAGGACATCCGGCGCGGCCTGATGGACAGCGCGTCCCAGGGGAAAGTGGTCGGGGCGCTGCCGTATGGCTACAAGAAGGGCGAGGATGGCAAGGTTGCCATTGATGAAGAGCTGGGGCCAATCGTCCAGGAGATATTCAGCCGGGTGATGAATGATGAAACCTATGCGGACATCGCCAGGGATCTGAATGCCCGTGGATACCGCACCCAGCATGGGAAGCAGTTCGGGAAATCGTCCTTCCGGGCGATCCTCGAAAACGAACGCTACACCGGCGTGTACCTTTACGGCGACATCCGCATTGAGGGCGGGATGCCGAAGCTGATAGAGAAAGAGGTGTATGACGCTGTGAATCATATCGTAAGGCATCGGCAGACGCTTCATGCGCGGCAGCGTGAGAATGGCGAATACCTACTGACGGGAAAAATCTTCTGCGGCAAGTGCCTGGGGCCTATGGTCGGGATCTCCGGGAAGGGCAGATGGGGGAAGGACTTCTTTTACTACTCCTGCAACACAAAGCGGCTTCAAAAGAAGTGCGACAAGAAGAACGTGCGCCGCGATCAGATCGAGGAGGAAGTGACGAGGGCGGTTCTGGAATGTGCCCTGGACGATCCAACCGTGGAGTGGATCGCGGACACGGCCATGCAGATGTCGAAAGAGATGGAGGAACAGTCCCAGCTCGGATACTATGAATCCAGGCTCAAAGAGGCAAAGAAGCAGATCGCCAACATCCTCCGCGCCGTGGAGATGGGAATCATCTCGGACGAGTTCAAAGACCGGATGACGGAGCTGCGGATGGAAAAGCAGGAGCTGGAGGGACTGATCGCCACCGAGAAGATGGGGATCCTGACGGTTGGGCGCGATGACGTCATTAAATACCTGCTCATGCTCCGCACCGAGGATTACAGGGACAAGAAATTCCAGAAGCGAATCATACGGGATTTTGTGAAGGCCGTCTATGTGTACGATGACCACTTCAAGCTGGTGGTTGACTTCACCGGCGAGAACAAGACGTTCACCAGGCCGCTTAAGATAAAACTGGCGAAATCCGAGGGAGTCCAGGACTGTTCTGGGGTTTGTATAAGCTCTGATGTGGCCCACCACATTTCTCTTATACAAACCCCGGATCCGAGAAACTGTATAGATGTTTCGGATGCGGGGTTTGTCATTACTTGGTATTTCTGTGAAAATACAGTAAAGCCATAGTAAAAAAGCATGAGTATTGTGTTTTTCGACGCAATACCCATGCTTTTTTTGTTGGATTCTGTCGTACAGCACCAGAATATGTCTAATCCTGCCAGTTTCTGACGAGTTCGCCCATAAACTGGTAATTACCAGACTTCCAAGCAAGATTCTGGTAAAATTTGACAGTGAAAGGAGAAGCAGCATGTTTCAGATCAGGATTGTCGTAAAGCTTGGAGGGCCGGTTGGCGAACTCGGCTTATTCAATCAGGACTTGGCAGACCTATGCGACATTCAACCCAAGCTTGCCGGTGAGTGGATCAGCGGTGGCATCGAGCGTCCATCCCTAGAAGACCTCGGCACGATCATGACCCAGCTTGAATTGTTCCGTTTGGACGATGTCCTCGAGGTACAGATCATCGGTGATCCGCCGCCAGCGGAAGGCCGTAAGGAGCGGATCATGGAGAGGCTTGCACCGCTGCGTGTGGAGCGCAAGGCAAAGGATCGGGAGCGCCGTAAGCTCAAAGCCGAACGGATGCGTCAGCAAATCGAGGAAGAGATCAGGCGCGATGCTCGGAAGCGAAAGAAGCCGACAAGATAGTAAACAGAAGCACCAGACACACCGTGTCTCGGTGCTTTTCGTCGCTGTACAAGTTATCGGTGAGTTATCGACAAGTACACCTGTTTCCTCCCGTTCTATGGCATTATGGGTACAACAAAAACGAACGGAGGCAACCACCATGACAGAGAAAACCACCCGCCAGATTGAGAACCTCAAGAACCAGACCATCGGGGTTGAGGTCGAAATGAACAGCATCACCCGCAAGGACGCCGCCAAGATCGCCGCCGAGTTCTTCGGCACCGGACGCTTCCAGGACACCGCCCACCGCAACGGATACCAGACCTGGAGCGCCTGGGACGCCCAAGACCGCGAGTGGAAATTCCAGAAGGACGTCAGCATTGCGGGGCCTGACAGCGAGAAGTGCGAACTGGTGACGCCGGTTCTGACCTACAGCGATATCGAGACCTTGCAGGAGCTTTGCCGCCGCCTGCGCAAGGCTGGAGCCAAGAGCGATGCCACCAGGGGCTGCGGGGTGCACATCCACATTGGAGCCAAAGGCCACACGCCCCAGAGCCTCCGGAACCTTGCCAACATCATGGCCAGCCACGAAAGGCTCCTCGCGGATGCCCTCCGGCTGGATCACCGCCGCATGAGCCGCTACTGCCGCACGGTCAACCCGAACTTCCTGGAGCAGCTGAACCGCAAGAAGCCCGACACGATGGCGAAGTTGGCGGACATCTGGTACACCAGCCAGGGTGCAAGCTACGGCAGGAACCAGCACTACAACGAGAGCCGCTACCATATGCTCAACTACCATGCCACCTTCACCAAGGGCACCATCGAGTTCCGGCTCTTCCAGTTCGACGCACCCGATGGAGAACGGCAGAATGGCATCCATGCCGGCCAGCTCAAGAGCTTCATCCAGCTTTGCCTCGCACTCAGCCAGATGGCGAAGGACGCCAAGAGCGCCAGCCCCAAGCCCCAGCAGACCGAGAACCCGAAGTACGCGATGCGCACCTGGCTCCTCCGGCTGGGCTTCATCGGCGAGGAATTCGCCACCGCACGGGATTTCCTGACCCGCCACCTGGACGGCGACACGGCCTTCAGACACGGCAGGACAGCCGCCTGACGGCCACATGGAGGACTTAGCCTCCTGCCACCGGCTCCCGCCCCGCACGGCGGGCTTTCGGTGGTAGAAGGGTAAGCCCTTCGGAAAGGACGGTAGAGACCATGGCAAGATACGAAATGGCATACGGACGGATCCGCGACACCAAGAGGCGGTATTACATCGCCTACGGAAGCAACCTCAACATTCAGCAGATGCGGATGCGCTGCCCGTCGGCGCGGGTCATCGGCGTCAGCGCATTGGAGGGATACCGGCTCATGTTCAAAGGGAGCAAGACCGGCGCATACCTCACCATCGAACCGCACGATGGCGGCATCGTGCCGGTGGCCGTGTGGGAGGTCACGGAGAACGACGAACGCGCCCTTGACCACTACGAGGGCTTCCCGCGCTTCTACTACAAGGAGGAGATGAAGCTGCCCGTCAAGGGCATCAGAACCGGGAAGGTCAGGGAGCGCACGGTGTTCGTCTACATCATGCAGGAGGACAGGCCATACGGCCTCCCTTCCGATCACTACGTGAACGTCTGCCGCCAGGGATACGACGCATTCGGATTCGACAACAGGCGACTGACAGAGGCGCTGCAGGCCAGCGCGATGGAGGTGTACCAATGAAGAACGAGAACAAACAGCCGAGGCAATGCCCGATCTGCGGAGCAACCTACACAGAAGCGCCGGCGCTCTCGCGCCTGGACAACGAGACGCTGATCTGCCCTGACTGCGGCACCCGTCAGGCTCTGGAAAGCATCGGGGTCAGCCAGGAAGAGCAGGAGAAGATCCTGACCATCATTCACAAGGTGCAGCAGTAGCCAAAAACAAAAAGAGGCCCCCGCCGTGCGTGGCGGGGGTGTGCTCTATTCAATCTCGCAGTAATCCTTGCCCTGGCATCCATCGTCAGGGATTTCCAGTTCTTCAGCGACAACGGTGAGCTGTCTATCGTTCATCTCCTTCACCGCTGCCTCGATCACAAACCTGTCAATGTCATAGCCGTAATTTTTGAGCCAGGATTCAACATAGGCCAGCTTCTCGTCGCCCTTGCCCTCGCCGGTGATTATCTGTTCTGCGGCTTCCACAAGGCGCTTCACGACATTCCAGATCACGGTCTGCTGGTTTTTCGTAGTATGAGATTCCAGCCATTTCTTCGCGGGAGGGATGACTGCCTTGAGCAGCCACGCCAGAATCGCTTCACCGATCAGCACGACGATAGACACGACCAGGCCGGTGAGGTCGATCATGGGGGCGCTGGGGGCAGGCTCGGCGGCGGTCTCGGCCAGACAGGACAGGCAGATCACGGTAAGGAGCATGGCGGTCAGCAGAATGGCAATAAACTTCTTCATGGCGATTCTCCTTTCAATTATCGGGTACACGTTCACTGATTCTCGTGTACGTTTTCTCTTGCGGTATCAGGCTGTTCAATGTCGTGCGTCAGGAACCCGCCTCTGCTCTTGATCTTGGCGTAGGATTCCTTGATGTGCTCCATTGCCACCCTGCCGCGGTTGTTCTTGAATTCCGGGTGTGTCTCGCAGTATTTCTCGTATTCGTCGATGTCGTCCAAAATATCCTCAAAGTGACTTTCGGAGTGGTCGCGGTTTTCACACATCTCATCGTAGAAGCGGAGGATGCGGTAACGCTTGTTCCGTGCCCGCTCATCCTCATCCTCGCGGATGTGATTGTCGAGGGTTGTCTGCATCTTCTCCATCCGCTCAGTCATTTTTGCATCCTGCTTCTCCCTTTCCTTGTTGGAGGCATCGATGCTCTCCTGAGTCTTCTTGCGATTTGAGATCACGGTCGGGATGATACCCACCAGCGCAACCAGAATAGGAACACAGACTGTGAGAATACTTTTGAACCACTCCATTATTTCTTTGGCAGACATTTCAGCACCACCTTTCCGAATATGACGCCAACCGTTATTGCGATCAGCACTCTCGGAAGGTAATAGCCAACAGTGCATATGATCAGGTCAGCACGAGCAACAGCTACCCCTATCGCCTGGTTACTCATTAGGTGTCACCTCCAAGGAACCAGGATAGGGTTTTACCTGTACCTGTGATGAGGTTCTTGTCCACATAGGACTTGATGCCCTCGATCTTACCCTTGGAGGTGTACTGCCAAAGGTCGCACTCATAGTCCGGCCTTTTGCCAGTGGGCTCACCGATGTCATTTCCGGCATAACGCGGTATCCAAACAAAGTCGAACAGGTCGCGCAGCTCGTCAAACTTGTACTGCTTATAGCGATGATGGGCGACATAAGCACCGATGCGCTTCACTCCCCGAACCCGGAGGGTGTTGACGAAAGCCTTGATACCAGCCTGGGTCACGCACTCCTCCTCGATGTCCATCACATAGAACAGCGGGTTATGGGACTTGGCATACTGGATGATCTTCACAGCCTCGTCTGCGCCTTTGGCAGCGTCTCTGGCGTAGGAGTAGCAGAACACTCCGAACGGGATCCCCAGCCTGTTCATCTCCGTGGCGTATTCCACGAAACGCTCGTCGATGTCAGAGCCAAGGGAGGCGCGGGGAATAACCAGGCTCACATGAGGCTTCAGAGCTTCAAAGTCAATGGTGCCTTTGTGCTTGCTGATGTCGATGATTTCCTTGCCCTGTTCGCTGGTTGTTTCCGAGGACGGCTCAACGATGACGCCGCCATCCTCGCTAAGCTCAACCACGACTTCGGGCACGGGAGGCTCAATATTGGAGCTTACGACGTCGCCGGTCTTACCGGCTTCATCAAAAGGGTCGGGGGTTTCCTCCTTCGCCTGGGGCCAGAAGATGAACGCCTGCTTCAGACAGGATTTGAACTTGTCCTGCTTCTGCTTCCTGGGGCATTCCTTCTTGTTGGGGTCGTTGGCGTAGATGTACCCGGCGTCATCGAAGCCGATGGCGACGATGAAGTGTCCGCCGGATGTCCAGAAGTGACCGTCATTGCTGTTCATGGAGCACACGGCAAGCGCACCGTCAGCAAGCGCCGCTTTCAGCGTCGGAATGCTGGTGGTCTTGATGAACTTCTTGAAGCCCTTGTACTTCTTGAATACAAACTCATAGAAGCCCCAGGACGTGCCGCTGCTGTACGTGCGGAAGCCGTTGTCAACGGAGAGCTTGCACATCTCCACCGGGGTGATGTCCTTGTCGATGAAGGTGGCCATGATCATGGCCATGGAGCTGGGGCCGCATCCGCTGTTGCCGATGGTCTGGCTGCTGGTGTGGGTGCTGTACTTCTTGCTCTTCCAGCGGGAATCCCACTGGAGGTAATGGACGCACTTGTTGATGGTCTTGCCGCCGGCGGTGGTCTGGCCTGCGCCGGTGCCGGAGGAGGTCTTTGCGCTCGTTCCGATCAGAGCCGCCCAGGTCTTGGGGCCACAGATGCCATCGGCGGTCAGCTTCTTCGCGGACTGAAATGCGGCGACGGCCTTCTTGGTGCCGGAGCCGTAGGTGCCGTCCACGGTCAGCTCACCAATCAACAGCTGCACCGCACAGGTGGCGGCGCTCTTCTTGTTCTTCGACGTGGAGCACGTCGGAGCGGTATCCGCGATCTTCGCCCAGGTCTTGGGGCCGATCACACCATCGGCGGTCAGATTGTGCTTTCCCTGCCAGCTGCACACGAAAGAAACGAATGTCGCATCAAAGGTGCTGCTGGCTTCTCCACGCTCGGAGTAGCCGGTCAGGTACTTGGCGACGTTCACCAAGGCGCTGTTGTCATTGTGCTTTATCGTTGCCAGCATCTTCCGTCACCTCCTCGGTATCGTCGGGCACGTCAATCTCCACGACATCCCCGGCGGCATTGCGCTTGAGGATCACATCGGTCTTCCAGTTCTCCGGGGCATCGCATTCGCGCTCAAACGTCATGGTGGTTCCCTCCTTTTTGGCATAGAAAAAGCGCCGGCATAACGCCGACGCTCTTTCCGTCGATAATTACATCCACCGCTCCATGTCTTCTCGGAACTGCTGTTCAGCGGCTTCAAGTCTGCCGCCGTCGGTCTCTATTCCGTGCTGGGCGAGTAGTGTTGATTGTTCGTCGATAATCTCTAATGCCATTCTCAGCATATTTTCGAGGCGCTCGATCACACGCAAATAACTCATGGGGCCGCTCCTTACTGCTCTTCCAGGGCAGCGATCACGGCATCGCGCCAGAGCTCGGGAACATCATCGATGGTCTTCCGGCCCAGCCGGATGAGCTTCACATACAGATTCACCATGGGGCTTTCCTCCTTTACGCAATGAGTGCCGCCAGCTCCGTGACGGCGTCGGTCAGATCGGCAACGATGTCAGCCAGATCGCATATGGCGTCATCGGTGGCCGTGACCTTCAATTCTTCCAGACGAGCAGCGGATTCCTCGGCTGCGGTGACAGCCTTAACCTTCGCCCTCCACTGTTCCGGATCGCGCCGGATCCTCTGGGGTAAGTTCGCCAGCCAAGGGCAGGACATCTCCCACATTGTTGCTGTGAAAGCAGAACCTTCTTCGCGCTGCTCCTCTTGAATATCCTCGAAGAATCTGATACGCGCCGTCCCGCTGTCGTTGGTCACAGAAAAAGCAGGAGGCATCTCCGATAATTCCGTTCTTTGCCGCATATGAAATCACCTCTTTCATAAATCCTATGTTGATGCGTGACCTGATGTATTCGTCGATGAAGTGTTTACTGTCGGCGTGTTCAAACCATCCGATCAGACTGACCACCGCCTGGGCGTCGCGCAGCAGTACCATGTTGCGCTCCCGGAGGCGTTTCTCTATTCTCGCCGCCAGCCTGGACGTATGGAGGAAGATCGCGCCGCGTACTTCGGTGTGGTCGCGGTAGAACCGGTAGCCAACAATATCAATGGGCGCGATGCCGGGGCCTACGTCTTTGGAGTCCGTGGCGATGCGCCGAATCTCCCAGCAGTCTTTCACCTCCAGTCTCAGCTCGTCCCGGCAGTATCGAATAACTTCGCGGACGGCCTTTTCCAAATCGCGCTTACTGGTGCCGATTAGAAGGAGATCGTCCATGTAGCGCAGATAATGCGCTACCCAGTTTGTACGCTTCCCACGGCGCAGTTTGCACATGTCCTGCTTGATGTGGTGGTCAAGCGGCTGCAGGAAGTAGTTTGCGAACCATTGGGACGTGTATGTCCCAATGGGGACACCAACAGGAATGCTGCCAATCACCTTGTCGATCACACCCAGAAGACGAGGATCCTTGATGGTACGGCGAAAAGAAGCCTCCAGCAAGTCGTGGTCAATATGTTCGTAAAACTTTCTGATATCAAGCTTCACAAAGTACTTTGCCTTTTCATCAAGGCGTACCCACTTCTCCATGGTCTTCCTGGCTGCATCAATACCGCGTCCTGGTATAGAACCATAGGAATGCTCATACATTCCACGCATGATAATATCACGAATGGTCTGTATGAGCATCCAATGGACGATATGGTCGGTAAGACATGGGCAGTCAATCACGCGCTTTTTCCCGAAAATGGGTTTCACAATCAGATGACGCATTGGGCCTGGTACCCATCCGGATTCGAGCAATCCGGATAGCTTCCTGGCATACCTCTCCACCTTTTCCGGATCCAGCGATCCCATCTCTGGTGCTACCGGATAATCATAACCCAGTTTCCTGCGCACGATATAATCGCTGCGCTTGTTCTGCGTTCCGTTGTAAACTCCAAGCATCGCATTTTTCGTTGATGCAAAGCTATCCCACAGGTTACCGACTCTTTTCATGCCTTTTTCCCTTACGGCCTTTCAATCGCTTACTAAGCCGCTCCAGCAGGAAGTATTTCGGTTGTTGCCAACCACGGAAAGGTGAGTGCAATTGTCGCAGGATTCTATTCGAGTACCACCCGGCAGGCTTGTCGCTCAAGCGGCCTTGCCGGCACTGGATAAGGTTTAGGGCCGCGCCGTAATTCCAGTTCGCATTGGAGGGGGCGTTGTTCGCGTTGAAGTAACAGGGACCATCGTTCGCCCCGTCATTGACGTTACCACCCCACCGCACCGAGCGCACCTCGTTGGAGTTCACGAGGTTCGCAGGAAGTCAAACGGCCAGAACCTGCACGTCACAATCCCGTCGCGTGATAGTATAGCAGAATCGAAATCAAAAGTCAGGCTTTTAACAGATTCTGGCAAAAATAGCCAGACACTATTTTTTGCAAAAAATTTCGGCGCTTACGCGCCGATTGAGTTTTGGGGGGATTAGGGGGCTGCGGCCCCCTCTGCGCTACGCGCATTCACCCCCTACTGGAGGAAATAAAGGGCCGCGCCGCAATTCCAGTACGCATTGGAGGGGGCGTGGTCCGCGCTGAAGTAACAGGGACCAGCGGGCGCCCCGTCAGCGACGTCACCACCCCACCGCACCGAGCGCACCTCGTTGGAGTTCACGAGGTACGCATAGTCGCAGTAGTACGTCGTTGAACCGCCGCCAGTGGTCAGTACTGGCACACGCACCCAGGGGAATCTGGAATCAGCATCCAGCTGTTTTATGTACCCGTTGGAGTAGCTGGCTACCGGAGTGACGGTTCGCAGCTTAACCCATCCCTTTGCAGTGTTCTGGATTGTCGCCTTGTCGTAGTTACCAAACGGTGTATACTTCCGAGGATCGTTGAGGAAGTACCAGTCCAGATGATAACTCGAACCATCCTCGACGCGCAGATCAGCCAAATCCAGCGACGTGTGATACTGGTTCCCATAGACATTCTCGCGCCAGCGGTAACGCATCGGATAGCATCCGTTACTGTTGCTGATCGGGCTACCGGTGTGCCCCTTCACTGCACCAATGCCACTTATCGCACCGTTGGTGACGCCAGTGCGCCATGGACGGGAACTGATCGTTGTAGTGCCTGGGGTTATTGAGGAACTCCGGTCTGTGCCAGAATAGACGATCTTCGTGTATGCTCCGCTGCTGGATGCGTTTCCACTGGCATCACACCTCGTGCAGGATGTTACGATGTTATATGTGGTGAGGACGTTGGTTGAATCCCAAACTCCAGCACCGATATAAATTGTCTGTCCCGGAACCATAGTGATCACAGCGTTCACGATGACAGTGTTGGCTTCGGGCACAGAGTATATTTTGTGGTTTCCGTTGACAGGAAGTGCTCCACAGCCGAACATGACAGACTGCATATTCGTGGTCGCAAACTCAATGGTCATCAGTAACCACTCATAATGCCACACAGCCATAGGCTCAATCATTGCGAAAGACGAAATATCTGAGGCATTATAAGAAGCTGCGTAGTTCCGCAGATCATTATAACTGCCACGTTGATTCATCAGCCCAGGAAGCGAGACCGCCTTGTTATTTCCGTCCAATGCCAGCGCATACACAGGCAAATACGTTTTCTGCCTAATGCTTCCGTCATAATCACAGCATACAGGATGGATCTTATATCCGGCATACTGGAACGATGAAACCGCCAGTATTCCATCTTGGTCATAGTAATAGAACGGCTCTACCTCAACGGCGACATAATCGCCTTTGGTGCCGTCTTCAACGTAGTCAGCGTCACCCTCGTAAGCATTGACATGGAACACAGCCTTGCCATTGCCTGCGGTCCAATAACCAACACATTTACGACGATTGAACGGAGCATAAGCATCGAAATCGGAATGGGCCTGCACTGTGTCTGTGCCGGGTGTGGCCGTCATCCCAACGGCATCATACAGTCTCGTCAGCGTGGCCGATGACTGGCCAACGCCGGACACACCGAATCGCTTGTGGCCGAATTCAGATTGGCTCATGGCATCAATATTCTTTCGTGCCTGCGCTTTCTGTGCGTCTGTAAAGGCTTGCGCGGTCACGTGGACAACCTGGTCGAAGCGTTGTAAAAGCTGTCTTTCCGCATTCGTTGCTCGTGCGGCCTCTGCTTCTATGGATGTTACAGCCTGATCCGCGGTAAGTTGTGCATCTTCTGCCTCACTCTTTGCTTCGTTTGCTGTTGCTTGAGCCGTGTTGATATCATCTTCATCTTCATCAAAACGGTCAGAAATATTTTGATAAAGCGTATAAACCGCGCCAGATTCAATGGGGTTCGTAGAATTCATGATAGGAGCATCATCAACGGTAATCGGATCCTGTTTTGCTTCGGCTATTGCTTTGGCATTCTTTGCAGTATCCTCATTAAGCTTCATCTGCGCGTCAATTTCATCGAAGTTACTGTTCAGTACACTGATTTGGGCCTTATCAGACCCGTCTGGTTTCGTGAGGCTGTAATTTGTAGTATTCGTTGCCATATATTACCCCTCCGATATTGTGTATGTAATTTTCATGGTCTGGGCACTGGTTTTAGTAACAGGAACGATATTATTTATTGTCATAAGCGTCTGCGGCCTGATTCCGATCATATGGCCGTTGACAGCTGCGAGTGCGACATGCCCACGGATAGGAACGACATACCAGTTTGCGTAATCGATATTATTAATCTCCTCCACTTCATTGATCGTGTTGTTGTGTGTATTGATTACTCTGGTTGTGGCATTTCCAAGCGAGAAAAAGATTCTCCCCTGATAAACATCCGCAACCGTTCCATGAGGCGCGCGCGCAGTTGAGGCTATGGGTCCAAGCTGCGTGACATCAGCTGCTGCATTAAGTCGGATTTTATATAGATAGCGCTGAACGGCATCGGCTCGATTGTTGATATACTGCCATGCATAGAGATAACCGTCATAGACGTACCAGCTGAGCGTGGGCGGTATGCATCCTTGATTCCTTATTTGAAGTGCCTGGCCAGTAGTGTTTGAAATGTCATAGATAACTTTTTCTCCCGTATCTACGTTAACTTCAAACACCCTGATCGCTGCACCATCGGCGCATCTATTCGGATAATCATCAATGTCCCACCAGTTATTGTGGGCACTTAAAGTTGGAGAAACAACGTACAGTTTCCGATGCTCATAATCAAACGACATACTCAAAGTATACAAGTGATTAAAAAGAGCATCACCAAGCTCGATCTCAGTGTCCTCTGAAACAGGCGTATTATCTCCATGCATATGCCATACATTAGTGGATGCTATGCTTGCTGGGTATCTGTGAAGCGTCAATGAAATACTCGCATCATTCTGTAATGTAACTGTCGCCGTAAGATACTGGTTATTGATAGCGTCGATCTCAAGAAATCGTGTCATGCTGCCTTGGCCTAATTGATCAATTCTTGTGCCAAGGTCTGTACGGGAATATGTTCCAATCATCCGAGCGATATATCCATGTGTATATATCGGATCGGAAGCCGTATTTCCGTTTGGTCTTAATGCCGCTCTCTGGTTAAAGTCCAGCGGAAATAAAGCGATGCCGGTTTCGGTTCTCGCCAGTCCATCATTCATATACCCGCCATACAATGGAGTTAGGCACACAGACGCGATTTCACCATTACCTTGATTAGTTGAAAAATCATAGACAAAACGGAGATTATGCTCGGCCCAATTCAGCAATGATTCTGTGGAATTATAGGAACCGCGAATCTGGTTATTGCCTCCATTAAGCTGACCGTAGACACCAGCAGCAATAACTTTAGCTTCACTTGGAATCTGACATGATTCCTCATCAAGTTCCCTGTTAAAACAGAGAATTCCTCCGAATAAGCGTGTTAAATCCCATCCACTTTCAAGCATAGTATAGCCATCGTTATACTGGCCAACACCTTTGAATATTTCAGCGAGAGCATCGGTCAGTGTATTATCTTGCTGGTATTCCATGACCTTTTTTCCCGCCTCGAATAATTCAATCTTCGTGCGTCCCTTTACACCATATTTGTTCATGTTGTAGCCTCTCTTTCAATCGTGATATAACTTGCCCCTCCTGTCCATCTGAAGCCAAGTCCACCCACATTCATGAGATTCCAACTGTTAGCAGGGACCCGAGACATGATCTCGGCTGTCTGATTTGTGTTCTCATCAACAAGCGTCCATTGATTATTCTGCCAAACAAACCAACTCAAGCCACTGTCGTTAGTAACCGCGAATCTGGCGTCGGCATCTCCCGTAAATTCGACTGTCTGTATTGTGCCGTCAACCTCAATCATATTCGTGGGATTGGAGACACAATATACGACGATCGTGTTATCCGCTTCTTCGGTTTTGTAAAAGTTTGGCCCCTTATCCATAACAGAGCCAGTAATGATAAATGCATTTCTCAAATCGACAAGGCTGAATTGATCACTCGACGTATGTCCCAGCGGGTTCCCACGGGAGATTTCAAGAACATCGCGGATAGAATCGAGTATACCGAAGTCTGGAATCAACGGAATTTCGCCTATAGCATCTGAGAGACTTATAGTGCCGTCCCAGACATCTGTAGCTGCCAGTCCACGCCCAAATACAACGCCTGTTAATCCACCTGGAGCCACTCTTATAAATCCCATTGTCTCATCTGGCTGAATAGTGGTGTACGCTATATCCGCAGGGCTTATGACGTTTGATCTGTTCAAAACGTCATCCCATGTATTTTGAGATAGCTCTGTTCCATCAAGGCTATCCCAATCATAGGCAGAAATATGGTCCCATGTGAAAATCTGGATTGAAGACCATGTTCCGTTTGTACGAGCCATCGCCCAAACGATAGCATCGGCGTAGTTCCACAGAGTTTTTCTGTTAGCCTCATCAATCCTTCTATCCGAAATAAACAGACCATACTCAAACGACACTTTCAGTTCATAACGAGCATCAGCTCGGATGTCCGCGGTCCATTGGAAGGTAAATACATTTTTGCCTCGAGGCTCATAATCAACAAAAGTTTGAAATAAGTCTCCATCAAGATAAACCCTTGCGATAACCTCACCATCCATTGTCATTTCATGCGATGATGTGAAAATGAAGTCGATTCTTGTATTATCGACTGTGGCGAAGTGAATATCTGCTACAATTGTTTCTCTTTGTATTTCAAACTCTTGTGCGTTCAGAAAGCTATAAATATAGAACGTCGATCTGTCTTCCGTCATCTGCTGCAAAAGGCCGGATATATCTTTATCAACCTTCGAACGCGCCGAAATCAATGCAGGGTTTTGTCCAACACCGGTAACAGTGTAAGTACCACCATATGTCCAGTCGTACTTTGTTATACACGAAAGCTTTTCACTATCCGCAGCGCCGTTTTGAAAAACAATCACGTCCCCAAGATCATAAGCCGGTGAACCGATCATGGAAACTTCCATCGGCACATAATCGATCACGGAGATTGCGTTCAAAACAGCCATCCTCTGTTCTTCAAGAACAGACTCAAGCCCGTATTGTAGAAGCGGATTCTGCCCGCAATTATAGGTTAATCCATTGTCGGTCGGAAGAGCGTAATATGTAGTTGTCTGACGTTCGATATTGACAAAAGACATACCTGTATACCTGGTTTCAAAATCAGAGAATTTTGCCCCGGTAAATCGATGGTAATCGTCTATCTCGTCGACTGGCATCATACCATATGAGCGAAGAACAAGTCGACCAGCGCGATCTATTGTGGCAAACGTACCTGTGGTTTGTGCGCACCAAGAGATAAGATCCCTCCATGTCTCAATGTCATTATCAGGATATAGTGAAAGAAGAGCTTTACCATTTGGCAAGGATCGTATTTCTTCTTCCGTCATTCCGAGTTCAACTTTGCAGATAGAACATGCAAGACGGAGAAAATCATAGACCCTGCCGTCGGTATTATTTAAAGTTGCTTTTTTGTCAAACCGAGACATATTATCATATGCAACGATTTCAATGCCCCAGGTTGTCCAGTTCGCCGTACCAACTGAAAATACTCCAAGTGGCACTGCCTCATATCCATCCGATGTGAGCAATTCCAGGTTTGGAATGATCTGTGCATCTTTCAACGAATATCGAGGCAAATCAAGTCTCACAAACGTCAAGCTGAGTTCTGCTGAATAGACCGTCCCTATTTCAACATTCTCATTACCAGAGCACTGGTTAGATATCGAGAACGTGTTCTTTTCGATATTATCCTCCGTGAAATCAAGGATAGTATTATTAATTATTAATTTGCCGCGAAGCCTGAAATGTTGAACCGGACATTTCATTGCTTCACGGAATGCTTCAGATACTTGATACATGACCTTACAACTCCGTTATTTCGACATCCACCTCATAAAGTCCATTACTATCAGTAAACTGATCACGAGCTTTAGTAAGGTGCGTCTCATTCGTAATCTCAAATTGGCACTCATACGCTGTAAGCGAACCAGAATTGGGATAAAAAGCTTCAACGGTGACAGTATCCGCTTCCCGGAAACGTCTGAATCTGTCCATCCAAATACCAGAAAGTTTCCAAGAACCTGAGATTGACAATTTGGTGGTGCGAGTGACAATCACCATAGTCGTGCCAGCTTCTGTCTCGTTCTCGCTTTTTATTTTTGTGCCTTTGTAGCTGAGGTTACCATCCGGTTCTGGTAACCACACATTGTTTATACGAAGTACGTTGGCCATATTATCGTCCTCCCGATCTGTAATTGGTTCGGGTGATTGCGTCTATGACAATGTTGTCAATCTTGCGTTGTCCGATATACACAGGTATGGTGATGTCGCCGCCGAGATTCCCGGCAGCAGCAGCCACAGCCTCGCCGATCATGCTGCGGAGCGAATCCACGCCAACAATGGCTTCCGGGCCAGCCTCGCCGCCGCCCAGCAGATTGCCGCCAGCCGCACCGAAGATCGTCGGGCTGTTCAAGATCATGCCGTTTTCCATGGCCTTCTTGTACCATTCGATAGAGAAGTGAGGCATAGAGGGCGGATTCAAAGAGAAGGAACCACTGATCTTGAAATGCGGCAGCTTCAGCTTAGGCAATTCCCAATGGAAATTCATCAGGCTCTTGAGCTTGTCCACAGCGCCGCGCACCAGATTAACCGCGCCATCCCACACGTTCTTGATCGTGTTCTTTATGGCATTCAGCGCATTGGAGACGTTGTTTTTCGCCGTGTTGAATCCATTGGTGATCGCGCTGCCGATGTTGCTGAGCACGGTGGTAATCGTGGATTTGATGTTGTTCCATGCCGTCGTGACGTTCGACTTGATATTGCTCATGGCCGTGGTCACGTTGGATTTGATGTTGCTCCAAGCAGAGGACACGGCAGAACCTATCGCGCTGAGCACGGAAGAGAAAAACGCCTTGATCGCTTCCCATGCCGTGGTGATCGCCGTCTGGATGTTCGTCATGGCGGTCTGGATCGCCGTGGTGATATTCGTCCATGCGGTGGTCACGCCGGTGGTGATATTCGTCCAGGTGGTCGTGAAGAACTCCACGATGGCATTCCAGACGGTTTCCGCAAGGATTCGGATGTTCTCCCATGCCGTGCTGAAGAACGTCGTGATCGCCGTCCACGCCGTTTCGATGTTCAGCCTTATATTTTCCCACGTCGTGGAGAAGAACGTGGAGATGGCCGTCCAGACTGTCTCTGCGGTGGTTTTGATGTTCTCCCAGGCGGTTGTGATCCACGTCGTAATGGCTTCCCATGCCACCTGGACAGCGTTCTTTATGTTCTCCCACAGATTGATCCAGAACTGCCTAAATTCCTCCGAGTTGTTCCACAGGTAGATAAAGCCTGCCACAAGAGCAGCGATGGCGGCAATGACGATGGTGATCGGGTTGGCAAGCATAGCAGCCCACAGCCCCTTCAACGCGCCGCCGACAACGCCCACGACGGTCTTTATCTTGCCGAAGGCCGTGACAATCGTCGGCGCGAGTTTCATCAGCGCACCGACGCCCTGTGTCACTTTGCCAATGAAGATCAGCACGGGACCGGCGGCGGCGATAACCATGCCGATGGTCACGATGATCTTGCGCGTTCCGGCATCGAGACTGTTCAGCCAATTCAGAAATTCGGAAATCTTCTGGATGATCGGCACAAGGAACTCGGACAGGGTTTTGCCGAGCATGGTGATCAGCACGTCCAGGGAGGACTTCAACTGCTCGATGGAGCCGCCGAAACCGCTCATCATGGCCTCCGCCATTTCGTCCGTGGTTCCCGCGCAGTTGGACAGGCTCTCGGACAGCTCGTTCACGTCATCCGGGGCCGTGTTGATGAGAGCCAGCCAGGGGGCCATCTGGTTCTTGCCGAAGATGGCTGAAGCCGCCGCGATCTGCTCGGATTCAGACAGCTTGCTGAATGCGTCGTGCAACTCCTTCTGGATCGTGACGGAATCCTTCATGCTTCCGTCGGCGTTGGTGACGGAGATCCCCAGCTTGTCCATCATCTCCGCGCCTTCCTTGGCAGGAGAGACCAGACGGGCAAGGCCGGTTTTCAGAGAGTTTGCCGCCTTGTCAGCATCAATACCATTGTTGGCCATGACGCCCATGTACAGCGCAGCATCGTTGACAGAGTAACCGGCTGCAGAGAAGATAGGCGCAGCCACGGACATGGCATGGGACAGGCTGTCAACATCCAGGGCAGAATTGTTACACGCAGCGGCAAAGACATCGGCATAATGGCTGGCGTTGTCGAAGGTGTCATGGAAGCCGTTGATGGTGGCAACCAGGCCAGCGGAAACCGTATCAAGGTTGCCACCCTCACCAGCGGCCAGATTCATAGCAGGAGCCAGTGCCGCCGCCGATTCCTCTGCTGTCAGACCAGCACGAGCAAAATTCAGACAGGCATTCGCCGCATCGCTCATGCCGTATGTCGAATTGGATGCAGCCTGGGCCATCGCATTTTCCAGCAATTCAGCCTGTTCAGCTGTGTTACCCATAGTCTGGTTGGTCAGCGTCATGACCTTATCGACCTCGGCATACTTGGACGCCGCGACGGTGCCGAAGCCGATCACAGCCGCAGATGCCGGCATGATGGCCTTGCCTGCGCCCTCGATCTTCTCACCGACTTGCTGCACCTGTTCGCCAGCAGCCGCGATCTTCTGCGCACCGACGGAGCCGAACTTGTCCATCTCGGCATTGAGACCCTTCAACTTCTGCTCAGTCTCTGCAATCTCGCGCTGCAAGGCATCCCATTCCGGGCCATTGTCATTGCCGGCCAGCTTCATCTGCGCCGCCGCTTCTTTGAGCGTTTCGAGACGCTGCTTGGTGCTGTCAATGGACGTGGTCAGATTGGTGAATTTCTGCTGGAGTAGTTCGGTGTTGCCGGGATCCAGCTTCAGCAGCTTATTGATGTCCTTCAAATTGGTCTGGCTTTTTCTTGCCGCCTGATCGACCTTTGCAAGAGCATCGGTCAGTTTAGTAGCGTCGCCGTTCAGTTCGATAGTGATACCCTTGATCCGGCTACCCGCCATATCATCACCCCCGCTTTAGAATTTGTCGAAGTCCGCTTGTGTCGCAAGCTCATGATAGCTGTCCGACTCATTATCGTTCGCGGATTCGACGATCATATCGAAGATGATTCCCTCGTCCAGTTCTTCCATCTCCGCGAGTGATAAACCTATCTGCTTGGCGCGTAGCAGGTACAGCGCCGTATTTACTTCTCGATCAGTTGGTCTTCTTTTTTTTTCGGCTTGCTGGTCGTGGCCCTGTTGTTCATGTACAGCATAATGATGTCCATGGCGTGGACGATGAACTCCATGGTCTCAAACTGCTCCAGCCAATCCAGATAGCCGTCAACGTCCAGCGACTTCATGTCCTTCCCCTCTGCGGAGGAATTCATGATATACGCCAGCTGCGAAACGGTGTTCATTTCGCCGGATCCGACGATGGCGATTGCGGCACCTATCATGTCGGGAGACATATCAGAAATCTCGATCTCGCCATCACCAGCAGCCTGTGCGGTTTCCGCGCTCTTCATCATCACGGCGAGTTTTTCAATGCCGACTTTGTTGATGATGTTGGAAATGCTATCCATGAGCTCCTTGCCGAAGACCATGCGGAAACGCAGCGAGGTGGCGCCATTGGCAACGAAAGGAATGCTTTTCTCCTCGCCATCAGCCATCTGCAAAACAATTTCTCTACGCATTTGCTATCCCTCCAATTATGCAGAAACGCCCCGAGGCTTTGTATACCTCGGGGCAACAGTCGATTCTATCAGCCAGCCGCCTCGACGATGATGGTCTTGGTGGCCACCACGCTGGTATCGGAAGCCAGCGTAGCCTTGATGGTTGCGGTGCCCTCCGCGACGCCGGTGACAACGCCAGCGCTGGTCACGGTGGCATTATCGGTGTCCAGGGAAGACCAGGTCACGGTCTGGCCTGCGGGGGCGGTGGTCGCGGTCAGGGTGATGCTGTCGCCAACAGCGACGCTGTCATCGCCGCTGATCACGATGGTATCGGAAGCCAGCGCAGGCTGATACACCTCGTTATACCAGCCCTGATAGGTGGCATCGGCGGTGTCGGAGCAGCTACGGGCCTTCACGATGGTCTTGTTGATGCCAGGGAGGAAGATCGGGGAAGCGTTGATCGTGATGCTCTCGGTCTGCACCTCGGTCTCTTCCTCCTTGGTCTGGGAGCTGACGCTGGGCCTGGTGGCGGTACAGTTGTACATCACATGGCGGATCTGGTTCACGTCGCCGTCGAACTCGAACAGCAGGGCGAAATGGACGCTGGTGGCGTCGGCGTTCTCGACCAGGACGCCATTCTGATCCATGTAATCGCCCAGGACGTTCACACGGAAATCCTCCGGCACCATGGCGCTCTCGAAGTCACCAGAGTAACCGTTGTTGTTGTTCACGACGTAGTACTGAATGCCGTCGGCATAGAAGATGGTCGGGGATCCTTCCGCATCCATAGACAGGGACACAGCACCCGGCCACGGCTTCACGGTACCGAAGGACGGCACATTGCTTTCGTTGAACGTGACCACAGCATAGTGGACGTTCTTGAGGTTGAATTTAACCTTGTTCTTCTTGGGCATCGTTCACCCCTCCTATAGTTTACTTGCCCTCTGCTCGATCTCTCGTTCGAGGGCTTCGCTGGTGGACTGCTCGACAGGAGCGATATGCACTCTGGCAGAAGCGCGTCCACCCTGGCGGAGCGCATGGCCTTTCTCGGTAAGGTGGGCCAGTCCGGGATTCGTGGCGTTGTGAAGGACGCCTTCGATCTTGTTGCTGGATTCGCTCACAACCTTAAAGCGCCAGCCCTTTGCGTAGGTTCCGGGCTTGCCGCCCTTGCTGCTGCGCACGGGAGAAGTCGCCTTAAGCTGCTTCGCTCCTTCCTTGCCGACCTTCTTGACGGCCTCCACGGTTTCAATCCCAAGGTCATCGGTATAACCTTTGAGGGCATCCATGATGGCGCTGGCCATTCCGTCAACGCTGACACGAACATTGCTCAAAAAAACACCCCCGATCAGCCGTCGGAGCTGTCAAGCATGACGCTCATCTCATACGTGGTCACATACATCCGCTCACTGCTGATGTACGTCGGCCCCAGCTTGGAATAGCCGATGTCGGCGTTTTCCAGAGCAGCTTCCACGGCCTCCTCCAGATCGAAGTCCTTGTTGTCGGTGTACAGTTCGATGCGCAGCTCCGTGATCTTCTTGTAGCTGATGCCGTCGGCGTGAAAATCGCTGCGGCCAGGGTACAGGAAGCAGATAAAGGGCGGACCAACCGCTTCTTCCTTCTCGAAATGATCGTAGGCGTATGCCAAGCCGATGCCCTTGATCATGTCAGAGATTTCGGTGTGCGTCACGGCTCATCCACCTCGCTCTCGGAGGTTTTATGCACTCCCGTCTCGCGCTGCGCATACAGCTCCAGATAATCCGTCCCCTCCGGGTGGTAGGTGCGGTAAATGGCGTATCTGGTGCCGTTGTACTCACAGATCTGCTGGCCGTCGTATTCACCCATGAAAACAGAGAACATGATTTCCGGGCGCATTCCCTGCCTGCCAGCAGAGAAATACTCGTTCCGGCTCACGCTCCCAACCTGGGCGAATACCTCGGTTACCGTCTCCGCCGTCGTGCGCCATACGCCCTTGGCGTCCTGCTGGCGGGTGGGAGGGCCTATCAGCTTGATAGTGGTGTCAACCATCGGCTACCACCGCTTTCTCTTTGAAGACCCTGTTGTTCAGCATCAGGCGGAGCATGCGCGGCATGGTGGTCGCGTCGTAGTTCTGCACAGGGCCAGTCGCGCCGTCGCGCTTCCTCCACAGCCATGCGGCATACATGACGATCAGCTGCGCATCCTCAATATTGGAGGCGTCCAGCGTGGACGCCCCCTCGTTGATGATGTACTTCTCAGCAGCGGTGAGCAGCTGGGTGAGCCGCGCATCATAGGCCGTGGTGGTCAGGATGCCCAGATCAGTCTTGAGCATCGTCAGCATGGTTTCCATCTGCTCACCCCTCGATCATCAGGTCTTCGGCACAGACACGACCACGCCAGCGGACACGATGCGGTTGTTGGCGTCCAGCTCCACGACGGTGATCTTCTTGCCAGCCGCAGCGGTGATCTGCGTGGTGCCGGAGGTCAGCGCGGTAAAGCCGGTGGCGGTGCCGCCCACCTCAACGGCGGGAGTGCCCAGCTTGTACTTCAGCACGGGATCGCTCTGCGCGATGGTGCCGCTGACGGTCAGCACGGTGTCGCCAGCAGCAGAACCAACGGCGGCGGTGACAATCAGATCGTTCATGTCAGCGTTGGCATAGTCCTCGGGGAAGGTCTTGGTGGTGGTG
>Ga0326514_10000093_pt1 | contig 53558 bp, 45 predicted proteins | sample 3_2548_0518_D_FD_203653 | JGI IMG/M metagenome (GOLD analysis project Ga0326514, IMG submission 203653) | Bovine rumen microbial communities from UC Davis, California, United States - 3_2548_0518 | ecosystem: Host-associated > Mammals > Digestive system > Stomach > Rumen | place: USA... | reverse complement strand
CCCCTTCGACTCTACTTTGTCGATGTCATCCTGATTGAAGAAGTAAAGGTCGCCGCCCATGTATCCGTCCGGAAACAGGCATGCACAGTACTCATAGAACTTGTCGTCGGTCGCATTCTGGATCGCTCTTCCGAGGATCATGAAGCTCCGGTGAAAGTTCTTCACCTTCACGACTGACCCGATCGGCAGCCAGTCCTCCGCTGGGATTCCCTGCGTCTGCGTATCTGTGCTCTCTGCAAAAGCCGGGGCAGCCATGCTCCCGGCCGCCAGTGAAAGAGCCATGACAGCGGCCATAACCTGGCCTCTGAAAGAATCTTTTCTCATAATCAAATACCTCCGGTAATCGATACTTGCGTCATCATAATTTCATATCGTACCACCTGCCTGACAAGCAGTCAAACAAGAGAAACTTTGCAAACTGTCTTTGGTATGAAAAAGGAGGACGCCCTATCAGGTGTCCTCCCTTTTTCCTGCTGTTATGCTTTATCCTTCCACCCCGATATACTCGTAGTCCGCGTCTTCCACAGCTTTCTTCATCGCTGCTTCATCCGGCTTCTTTGTGTAGGTGACGACCGCCTTGCCGGTGGTGTGGTCTGCCTTGACATCGGCGATGCCGTCGACCGACTTCAGTGCTTCGGTAATGTGTTTCTCGCACATCTCGCACATCATGCCCTCGATGAGCACAGTTTCTGCGCCTGCGGTCTCATCTTCCATGTCCGGGTGTCCGGAGTTCTCTCTCTCCGGGAGCGGGCAGGTGCCCGGATTCCCATTTACCCCGTTCTCAGCGACGATGACTTTGTCAACGCCCGCATTCTCCGGAAGGGCTCTCTTCCTCATCGGCTTGTCGCGGGACGCATCATGGACTTTCGCGAGGTTCAGGCGAAGAGCGTTCATGCAGACAGTGAAGGAAGAAAGTGCCATCGCTGCCGCACCCCACATCGGGTTCAGGTGGATATTCGGGTAGAGCCCTGCTGCCATCGGGATCAGGAGGGCGTTATATGCAAATGCCCAGAACAGGTTCTCATGGATGTTTCTTATGGTTGCGCGGGACAGGCGGATCGCACCTGATACGTCAGTCAGCCTGGAGTTCATCAGGACAAGGTCGGCGCTGTCGATCGCGACGTCGGTCCCTGCTCCGATCGCGATGCCGGTATCTGCCCTGGTCAGGGCCGGCGCGTCGTTGATGCCATCGCCGACCATGGCAACTTTTCCTCTCTTCTGCAGGTCCCGGATGACGGATTCCTTGCCGTCCGGAAGGACACCGGCTATGATGCGGTCGACTCCTGCCAGATCTCCGATCGCGCGGGCGGTTCTCTCGTTATCGCCTGTCAGCATGACGGTCTCGATGCCCATGCCCTGGAGTTCTTTAATGGCCTGGGCGGAATCCGGCTTGATGACATCGGCGACTGCAATGATTCCGAGAAGTTCTCCATCCTCCTCAAAGAAGAGCGGAGTCTTGCCCTGAAAGGCCAGCCCGTCTGCCTTCTTCTGAAGGCCGGCAGGTACTCTGGCGATGTTTCCGATGAATTTTCCGGAGCCGCCGTGAAGTGTCTTACCGTCCAGTTTTGCGGTCAGACCATTGCCCGATAGCGCCCGAAAGTCAGTGACTTTCTCTGCGCTTAGGTTTTTCTTCTCCGCCATCGCTACGACCGCTTTTGCGAGCGGATGCTCGGACTGAGCTTCCAGCGCATATGCTTTGGAGAGAAGTTCCTCCTCGCTTCTGCCGCCGGCAGGGAGGATATCAGTAACTTCCGGCTTGCCTGCGGTTATGGTTCCGGTCTTGTCCAGTGCTACGATCTGGATGCGTCCGGTATTCTCAAGGGCTTCGCTTGTCTTGAACAGGATGCCGTTCTTTGCACCCATGCCATTGCCGACCATGATTGCGACCGGGGTTGCAAGTCCGAGTGCGCATGGGCAGGATATGACAAGTACCGTGATCGCATGCTCGAGCGAAACTGCAAGGTTGTGGCCGGTCAGAAGCCAGCCGGCCAGGACGATGATTGCGATCACGATGACGGACGGAACAAAGACACCGGAAACTTTATCGGCGATCTTTGCGATCGGGGCCTTGGTCGCCGCTGCATCGGAGACCATCTGGATGATCTGCGAAAATGTTGTGTCCTCGCCGACTCTTGTCGCTCTTGCTTTGATGAATCCGGACTGGTTGATGGTAGCCGCGCTTACGGTGTCCTCCACGGTCTTATCGACCGGTATCGATTCACCGGTGAGGGCCGATTCATCGACAGCGGTCGATCCCTCGGTTATCACGCCATCGACCGGTACGGACTCGCCCGGTTTTACTGCGAAGATGTCACCCGGTACGACATCGTCGATCGGGACGGAGACGAGATGTCCATCGCGCTCTACATTTGCCGTCTTAGGAGCCATCTTCATCAGGTTCTTCAGTGCATCGGTGGTTCGGCCCTTGGACAGGGACTCGAGGGTCTTTCCGACCGTGATCAGGGCCGGGATCATGGCTGCGCTCTCAAAGTAGAGCTGGTTGTGGTAAAGCGGCATCAGGTCCATGTTGGAGGTTCCTGTAGTCAGAAGGCAAGACATCTTGTAGAAGATGTAGACCGACCAGCCGAAGGACACTCCGGAGCCGAGAGCTACCAGGGCATCCATGTTCGGAGCCCCGCGGAAGAGAGACCTGAAACCGGAGGTGAAGAAATCTTTGTTGATGATCATGACGACAGCCGCCAGAAGCAGCTGGGTCAGCGCCAGGCCAATATGGTTGTGGACCAGAAAGCCCGGAAGCGGCCATCCCCACATATTGTGACCCATCGTGATATACATCAGCACGGCCAGAAAGAAGATGGAGAGCTTCAGCCGGCGTACCAGCCTTGGAGTCGTCCTGTCTTTCAGTGCATCTTCCTCTGCCGCAAGCTTTGCGCTCGCGGATGTGCCGCTGCTCCTGCTTTCAGCATTGCGGAGCCTCGCTCCGTAACCGGCCTTTTCCACTGCAGCAACGATATCTGAGCTCTTTGCAGTCCCCTCGACCCCCATCGAGTTGGTGAGCAGAGATACCGAGACCGACTTTACACCCGGTACCCTGGCAACCGCCTTCTCGACATGAGCCTGGCAGGCTGCACAGCTCATACCTGTAACGACATACTGTTCCATAGAAATCCTTTCCGTCAGCCGGGTCCTCCGTCCAGGATACCCCTCATGGGTATCAGCTGACGGTGTCATCATATACCCCCAAGGGGTATGTGTCAAGCAATAAAAAACCGGGACCGGCGGCGCCGATTTCCATTTATACGGATATCAGTGCCGCCTGCCCCGGGTTTCTTTCATGTCAGGCGGGTCCGGTCTTCTCCAGACTTCTCTTCAGCAGCATTCCCACTGCGTCGGAGAACTGGGCCAGACTGCGGATTCTCACATAGTCCTGTCCGTAGATCTGATGGACGTTGTCAAGATGGGTGGTTGGTCCGAAGTAGATAGCCGCCGTTCGGATACCGTCCTTCCGGAGCTGCTTCACGCTCTTTGCCGCGTCTCTGACTGCGATCTCTCCCTCGTACTCCCGCGGGAAGATGTGGTCTTTGTCCGCCGGGATCTGCATGGAATCGTTCGGATTGGCATCCGTCAGCACGAGCAGGATTCTCTTTGCGGAGACCTTCTCCTTCTCATCCTCCATGAGATAGCCCATCGTCTTGAGGCACAGGCCGTCCCGGTTCCATCCGCCGGCATAATAATGGAAGATTCCGTCGCATTTCCTGTCCCCATACTCCTTAAGCCTCTGAAGCACGGTGTATCCGCGCAGCGACCGGAAAGCGCTGACCCTGACCGGGATACCGCAGCTTTCAAAGCTCTTCGCGATGATCATCGCCTGGGACGCAATACTCTCCTGACTGTTCATCCTCGACTGCGACGCATCAAGAAGCAGATCGACGGTCAGTGAAAACTCCGTGATGTCAGAGTCGGACAGAAAGACGTCGGGATCCTGCAGGATGGGCAGCCTCCATGCCTCCTCGGAGTGGATCCTGCCCCGGCGGGCCCTCTTCGGCAGATAACGAAGGTAGGACGAAAAGATGGTATCTGTCTGCGCCGTCAGATCGCGGATACTCTCCCGGATCCGGAAAATATGATCCTGATAGTACTTGAGATTCCTCGCTCTCTGGTTCTCCTGGTCCTGCCGCAGGGCCTTGCCCTGCCTGGTCGCCGATTCCCCGGCGGTTCCCACTTTTGTCAGCCATAGGCGGCAGGAAGCATCCGGTCCTGTGCACAGCGCATTCTCGAGGATCCGCATCTCCTTCTCCGAGTACATGCAGGGTCCGAAACAGTCCTTTATGTATTCCAGATCCTTCTCCGCGTCCCCGGAAGTATGCTCCTGCCCGAAGACATGCTCCAGATGGACAGCTCCTCTGCGGTCGCCGGTCCCCGATCCCTTCCTCAGGATCAGAAGATCGGTATTTCTGATCTCTCTGCGCATAAATGTTCTTGCGAAGGCTCTTGCCAGCCCTCTCACGGCGATTCTGGACGTCTCCGGCTCTGCCTTTCCGGGCTTCAGCCGGAAGTAGGTCCGGCAGATTTCCGTCATCCTCCCGATCAGCTCATCCGTGTCAAGGTCCGCCGGAAACTCAAGGTCATCCGCCATCCTTCGTGCAGCCGGGGAAAGAACCACTTTCTTCCCGAGCACCTTACCCCATCTGGCTTCATCCTGATCGAAGACTTTCATACTCTGCAGCATCATCTGCTGGCGGGAAAGGCTCGAGGCATAGGTATAGAAGTCCTCCGCCCTCTTTTTTCTCAGTCTCTCCAGAATCGGCCGGTCTTCCCGTTCCTTCTGGTAGACACAGTTTTCGATTCCGAGCCAGAGCACGGAAGCCGCCTCCTGGGCGGTATTGGACTGTCCGACCGACTCAAAGAAGTCATTGATCCTGCCGAGGTCCAGCCATCTGTAGGCAAAACCGATCACCATGTTGAAATAGTTATCCGCATCGCCGTTTGGAAAGAAAGCCATAAACGGCGGATCAAAGTCATAGCTTCCCGCCGCATTCCATATCAAGTTGACCGCCCGCCGGCTGCTGCCGGAATAGTGCTGTTTGATCACGATAGTATCTCCTGATATACGAATCAGGGCTGCCGGTCATAGATCGACTGAGGCAGCCCTTCAGGCTTAGTCAAAAATATCCGCTCTCTTCAGGTCAGTCGGAATCCTGCCCGCGATCACATCCGTGACAAGTTTTCTCTCGTAAGCATCGAATGTCTTGTTCACGATCGTCATCTCCAAAGCATCCCCGGAGCTGATGCCCTTCTCCATAAGCCGGATCGCATCGATCAGTCCCCGGAGGTCAAGCGCCCTCTCGGAGATCTCCGCCGCCTCCGCCTTCTTCTCGATCTCGTAGAAGAGCAGGACAAACTGCTGCCTGATCTTCGGTTTGATGTCCGGGAAGACGTCCGTAAGCAGGCTCTCCAGGTCCTTCTGTTCGATCAGCGGCATATCCAGGATCGCGAATCTGGAGCAAAGCGCCTCATTCAGGTCCCTTGTTCCTGCATAGCCATAGTTCATGGTCCCGATAAAGCGGGCTGCCGGGCTCACATGGATCCGGTCATATCCTGCCACGTCGATTACATGGCGGAAGTCCAAAGTTGAGTGAAGTACCGCAAGAGCTTCATTTCTTGCCATATTGATCTCGTCCAGGACTCCGAAGCCGCCATAAGTCGCACAGTTGTGCACCGGCCCCGGTCGAAATGTGACTCTGCTTCCATCATAGGTATCCGTACCGATCAGATACGCCGCATCCACATTGACATGGAAGCTGACGTCCCAGAGCGGCCGTCCGAACAGCCGGGCCAGGTTCTCGGCAAGCACATTTTTACCAGTCGCCTTTGGACCGGCCAGAAGCAGATTCTCGCCGCAAAGCAGCGCCGCGATTGCCTTCTCCCAGACCGTCTTCCCATAGTAGCGGACCTCCGGCTCCGGCACCCTGCGGCTGATATTGTCCGGAAGAGCTATGCCGTCATACTGCTTTCTGTACTCCGCCACACGATCCAGAAGATCCTGGCTGACCCCTTCTTTTTTCAGAAACTCCGTAAGAACTTCCATACCAAGTACTGACTCCTTATCACTATATTTTCAGTTTATTGATAATTACATACAATAAACATCGGCTTTATGGCAACGACCTCATCATATTCCTGCTGGGTTACCCTGACCGTATGGTTCAGTGCTTTCAGGTCCTTCTTCACGACCTCAAGAGCCTCAGCAGCCGTAGTGGCCCTGCCTTCCCGGACCACACGGATCATGCGGTCGAGCACGATCGGATGCGCGTACTGGACCGGTACCGGAAAATCGTCCGGATGCTTCAGATAGTTTCCCATCTGGGAGAGTGCTTCCTCCCAGTCCGCCTGGACCGTCTTCTTATTCCGGCGGGGCGTCGGAAGGATCTGTGATGCAGCTACGGAGATGATGAACGCTCCCCCGAACAAAGCCAGATAGATTCCCATATTGTAATGAGCGACGAACTTCAGATAGAGTCCTCCGATGATCCCGGCAAGGGAAGCAAGATCGATGATAGCCGCGACTGCCTTCAGGGACTGCTTGGTTCCATCCACAGACCTCTTCTGTTTTGCCGCGAAAACAAGCAGCCTGCTGTAGCGGTCATCCTTTTCCAGTTTTACCTTCGCATCCTCGAGTCTTGAGATCGTCTCTGCCGCGTCCTCCGGAAGGTTCTTTATGTACTTCGCTTCCTGCTCTGCCTGCGCCTTCTTCAGCTTCCGCTCCGACTCGGCACTGTAGATTGGGATCTCCGGATGATGTTCTTTTATCCAGTCAAGGATCTGATCAACCTGGTCCTCAACCTTGAAGTTACATTGCTGTTCGGTTCCGTCTGACTTCTGGATCACCAGGTAAGGAATCGTGGCAAACACGCCTTTTCCCGAAAAGCCGCCCTTCGACATGGCAACTCTTTTAAAGACCCTCCGGATATCCGTCCAGCAGGTGTAATAATAGCGACTGATATAGAAGCTGTTGGAATACAGCGCTCTTCTGCCAAGCCCGACCGGACCGCACTTGATGCAGTTTTTCTTATCCTCCGCAAGCTCAGCGCGGCTGAGCGGTGTATTTCCATACTTCCGAGGTGCAAATATCATCTTGTTTCCTCATTTCTAACTTTCATTTTCAGCGGGCACTTCCCTTCGGTAATGCCTGCCGCCTTATCTTCTTGCATGACGGTGTCCCGTCTATCTTAGCACAAAGACAGAGGAATACGTACTTTGGTATAAAAAAAGGGTGGAAGGCAATGGGCCTTCCACCCCTCTGGCAGGCCCAGGAACCTGCGCAAACATCAGATCAACTCATCGAGCCTCAAGCCTTGCGATACTTCTTTGACTTAACAAGGAACAGGCCCAGAGCGCAAGCTGCGAAGATGAGACCTACCGGATAGCCGACTGCATGATTGTCAAGCAGTGCAGGGATATGACCCAGTGTCTCCGGAGCCATCATAAAGTAAGTCATGGTGACTGCGCTCATGAAGGTTGCCGGAACAGCTGCAATCCAGTAGTTTCTTCCTTCCTTTGCAAGGAACATAGCACCAGCCCAGAGAACCAGCATAGCCAGAGTCTGGTTGGACCATGCGAAGTAGTTCCAGATTACGTTGTAATCAAGCCATCCGATGGTCTGGCCGAATCCAAGAATTGCACCGACGCCCAGAACCGGGATGCAGACTGCAAGTCTCTTCTGCCAGCTCTGCTGATCGATCTTGAACCAGTCGCAGATGGTAAGGCGGGCGGAGCGGAATGCGGTATCGCCGGAAGTGATCGGGCATGCGATGACGCCGAGCATAGCCAGGACGAATCCGACAGAGCCCATTGTGCTCTTGGACATAAAGTATACGGTGGTGGAGTTTCCGCCGCCGGCAGCAAGAAGATCTGCTCCTGTGTACCAGGTGCAGGCTGCTGCAGCCCAGATCAGAGCGATGATACCTTCAGCTACCATAGCTCCATAGAATACAAAGTGACCCTGACGCTCGCTCTTCATGCAACGTGCCATCAGCGGAGACTGGGTTGAATGGAATCCTGAGCAGGCACCGCATGCGACGGTGATGAACATGTAGGACCAGACAGCCTTTCCTGCCGGATGCATGTTGTAGAAGTGTGTGAACAGTTCCGGGATATCACCGCCCTTAAGGATAAGAGTGCCTCCGCCTACACCGACTGCCATCGCGATCAGGCAGACACCGAAAACCGGGTAGATCTTACCGATGATCTTATCGATGGAGATGAAGGTTGCGATGAAGTAGTAGATGATGATAACTGCCAGCCAGAAGGTGGAGTTGACCAGGATTCCGGAAGTCATTCCGGTATCGGTGAACAGAGCCTTCAGAAGGCCAGCCGGGCCGACTGCGAATACGGTACCGGTCATGATCAGCAGGATAACGCAGAATACACGCATGATGTTCTGCATAACCGGCCCGAGCAGCTTACCGGTAACTTCGGAAATAGAAGCACCGTTCTCACGCTCTGACATCATTCCGGACAGATAGTCATGTACACCGCCTGCAAAGATGGTACCGAAGGTGATCCAGAGGAATACGATCGGACCCCACTCAGCACCGGTGATCGCGCCGAAGATCGGGCCAAGTCCGGCGATGTTCAGAAGCTGTACCAGAAACAGCTTCCACTGTGGCATAACAACATAGTCGACGCCATCATTGATCGCGACTGCAGGAGTTTCACGGTCATCCGGTCCGAACGTATTATCTACGAACTTACCGTAGGTGAAGTAACCTGCAACCAGGATAACGAGGCAAATCAGAAAGCTAATCATAAATGTTTCCCTCCCTTGTGTGCCGTCTTTTCACTGTCTTCATGTCAGGACACTGGCTTCCGTCCGGATCCTGGATTTCCGTACGAAGCTGTTTTTCAGAGTCTGCACAAAGACACAGCACTTATCCCATTTATGTTTGTATGATAACACCAAGATGAGGGCATTACAACATTATTTTTTTGTAATACTTTGTTAAAATTCTCCTGATTAACAGACAAAACAGTTCCTGTAAGGCACGAATCAGCCGCAGAGCCGTCCTTTTCAGGAGGCGGAGACGCGGGGGCTCACAGGCGCTGCAGATGATATACATTTCCGGCCTCAGGGCCGGAGGATCAGGACTTCGAAGCCCGGAGTTTTGCGATGAAAGCGGACAGTCTGCCCATAGCCGTCTTCAGGTTCTCGAGCGAGTAAGCATAGGAAATTCTCACATAGCCTTCCCCGGAGTCGCCGAAGGCAGTGCCCGGAACGACAGCCACTCTCTGATCCTTGAGAAGCTCTGTCGCAAACTCATCCGATGATATGCCAAACTCCTTGATGCAGGGGAACATATAGAAAGCTCCGAACGGCTCGAAACAAGGCAGTCCCATCTCCTCAAACGCATGAAGAAGATAGCGTCTTCTCTGGTTGTAGGCCTCGCGCATCTTCGCGACTTCGCTTCCACAGTCCCGAAGGGCGGTGACCGCTGCATACTGGCTGTTGGTCGGTGCGCACATGATCGCGAACTGATGGACTTTGGTCATCTGCCTGATGATTGCTTCCGGTCCGCAGCAGTAGCCAAGCCTCCATCCGGTCATAGCAAAAGCCTTGGAGAAACCATTGATCAGGATCGTGCGTTCCTTCATGCCCGGGCACTGGACGATTGAGCAGGGTGCCTCCCCTGTATAGGTCAGTTCCGAATAGATCTCATCCGATACGACATAGATGTCGTTCTCAACGCAGACCTTCGCGACCGCCTCCAGGTCTTCCTTGCGCATGACCGCTCCGGTCGGGTTGTTCGGAAATGGCAGTACGAGGATCTTTGTCTTCGGCGATATGGCCGACCGTACTTCCTCCGCTGTCAGCCGGAACTGGTCTTCCTCTTTAAGGTCGATGATGACCGGGACTGCGTCTGCAAGAATTGCGCATGGTTTGTACGATACATAAGACGGCTCCGGGATCAGGATCTCATCTCCCGGATTGATCATGGCACGGAATGCAAGGTCGATTGCTTCCGAACCGCCGACCGTGATCAGGGTCTCGGACAGCGGGTTGTAATTCACGTCCAGCGTTCTGCGGATATAACGCGTGATCTCCGTGCGCAGTTCTTTCAGGCCGGAGTTGGAGGTATAGAAAGTACGTCCCTTCTCCAGCGAATAGATTCCCTCATCCCTGATCGCCCACGGCGTATCAAAGTCAGGTTCGCCGACACCGAGAGAGATGACATCATCCATCTCTGCGACGATATCGAAAAATTTTCTGATGCCGGAGGGCTTCAGCTCTGCGGCCTTCTTACCGATCGGGTCCCTCATGGCTCCACCAGCATCCTTTCATCTTTCTTTTTCCTGTCAAAGATAATTCCGTCATCCTTGTACTTCTTCAGGATGAAATGTGTCGCGGTCGATAGGACGGAATCCAGGGTAGACAGTTTGCTGGACACAAAGTGTGAAACCTCTTTCAGGGTCTTCCCCTCCAGAATCACGAGCAAGTCATAACCGCCTGAGATCAGGTATACAGACTGGACCTCCGGATAATTGTAGATCCGTTCCGCGATGTTATCGAACCCCTGGCCTCTCGTAGGAGTAACCCTTACTTCGATCAGGGCGGTGATCATATCGGCGCCGGTCTTGTCCCAGTCGATCAGTGTATTGTAGCCGCAGATGATGTTCTCCTCTTCCATCTTCTTTATCTCTCCGGCGATCACTTCCTCGCCTGATCCAAGCAGGACTGCAATCTCCGCCGGCGTCATCCTGGAATTGCGCTCCAGAAGTTCCAGAATCTGTTCCCTCATAATCATTACACTCCTATCCCCTTCGCCCTATGATTTATCGTAAATTTTTCGGAAGGTTTGTTATAAATCAATATTTTTTATTCTATATCCTGATATCGCACATGTCAACCTATGTCATTGCCCCGGGATCTTTTCTATCTCATTGCTCCAAAGCCTTTTCCTCTCACCTGGTATCTCATCCTTCGAGGATCAGAGCATCCGGAAGTGGTTTCTCCAGGCATCTTGTAATGTCCCGGTTATGGATATAGCGCCCCTTTCCTTCCGTGAGTTTTCCGATCCGTCCGGCAGGTATGCCTTTCTCACGAAGCAAAAAAGCGGTCTCTTCCCCATCTTCCACCGCAAGCAGCATAGCCCCTGTTCCATAGAGACGATAGGGATTGCGGTTCAGGCACTCGCAGATCTCCACCGTCTCCTGGCGGATCGGAATCTTATGAATGTCCGCTTCCAGGCCTACGTCAAGTGCCTCGCACATCTCCCACAGAGCTGCGAAGACGCCTCCCCCGGCAACCGCCTTAAAGGCATATATCTGCAATTGCCGGGAATGATCCTCATTCAGCTGCTGCATCAGATTGCATCCGGTCAGAAGATTTTTTCCGACATTCTCCGCCTCTCTCAGAAAGGCAGCCGGAAAGTGCCCTGAAAGTTTTTCATGGAAGTCTTCTGCGAGAATTGTCGTCCCGGCAGCTCCGCAGGTTCCGGCCATGACCAGGTCCGGTCCGGCCGCACTGCCGCATGCTTCCATGCACGTATTCCTATCTCCTTCGGGACCGGCATCAGGGAAAGCCGGACTCGCTGCAAAGGCAGGTGCCTCAGCACGTTTTGCACTTGCAGCGATATTCAGAAGCGGTACCTCCACCTGTCCTGACACACTAACGCCCAGATTTCCGATGACCGCCCCGACCCGTCCGGCTTCCTGTCCAAGTCGGACCACCAGTTCCTTCAGCCCGTTTTCTTCCATCTCTTCCGGCAGCATCAGCGTAACCTGAAGTGTGATATCTCTGCAGAAGCCAAGTTTGCTGACTGCCTCATCGAGGACCATCTCTGCCCTGATACAGAAACCGCCCACAGTGCCGGAAGCGGCGCTGCGGACGGTCCCGTCAGGTTCTTCGATGCAGTCGATGCCATACCGGAAGCCTCCTGCAAGGGCTCCGGTCTTCAGAAGCGGTCTGAATACCGAACGCTCAAAAACCGCCTGACTGATCTTTCCCGTTCTCATCTGTTTTCCTTTTACTGCGCCGTCACATCATCTCCGGCAGCGCTCTGCCCGCTCCCATCCCCGGAGACCGGCTGGCCATCTGCACTCGTCTCAGCTTCCGATTGTCCGGTCGCGCCATACTTGATGACATTCTGCACCTGATTGATATCGCCGGAAGAGATTGCCTGGTACATCGCCTGCGTTACCGCCTGACTGTCGCTCACAACACCGACATCGAAAATTGTTCCGACCGCCTGATAAGTCGAACCGTTGACCTGCACAGAATCGGTCAGCTGCCCGTCGATATAGATATTCTTCCAGAGTTCCGCGGTATATCCGGTGTGCGGAGACTGGATCTGATTGACATAACCGACATTCTGGGAAGTATCCGCTACCAGCTGGGTCCCTTCCGGGTCCGTCTGGGACGTGACCTTGCTCACAAACTCGATCGAACGGTTTTCCGGTCTCGTCTCATGTCCGAATATCGTAAATGTGATCGTGCCGCCATAACAGTATCCGTAGATATAGATCGGCGAATCGGTATTATTGACGAATGCCATATCCATGATGCCTTCTGCGATCGCGGCATCCTTGCTCGGATCGACATAATTGACGATCATGGTGTGGTTGGACCTGGCCGTCACATCCAGCTCCGCTTTCAGCACTGCATTATAGAGGGTCGTGGAAACCTGGCAGATTCCTCCGCCGTAGGAGTCGACGACATGGTTTTCCTCATAGGAAGGCGCAAGCTCATAGCCATTCTCAGCCGTGAAAGGTGTGACCGCCCTGGTCACGGAAAATTCATCCCCCGGCCAGATCAGAGATCCTGAGATCAGCCTGCAGCCATTCTCAACATTCTTGGCACGCGCAGCTGTGGATGCAGAATAATCTGTCGTCGCCGTTCCGAGAACACTATTGACATTCTCCAGCGACTTTGCGCTCACCTCCGGACTCTTGACATCGACCGCCAGCTCCACGGTCAGATCCCCGCCCGTCCAATTTGAAACCGCATCCACAACTTTCTCGACCGAATCGACCACGTTCAGGGTAATTCCATCTGTACCGCCCTCGACATAAGGGATACCATCGCTCCCCATCTGGATCGAGCCTTCGACCGGTTCCGAGTTATAAAAGCTGCAGCTTCCGACAACCGACTGCACCTTCGACGCATCGACGGAAAACTCCATGGAATACTGCTTCGGAGCCTCCTCGATATCCTTCTGCTGCTTATATCTCTCGACGATATTGCCGCTTGATACCAGTCCGAGGCACTTTTCCGCAATATCCGTATTGGTCCATGTATAGCCAAGGTCTGCAAGTGTCGTGCTGACCGCATTGTCACCTACCATCAGCGTGACAGGCGTCGCTCCCATCTCCTGAGCTTTCTGCTGAAGAGCCTTCTTCGCCTCTTCTTCCGTCATGCCGCCGACATCGACTCCCTCGATGACGACCCCTTTGGTGATCGTTGCCTCCGCAGCCAGCGCGCTCCCCGCGCAGGCGGCTGTCCCTGCAAAAAGGCCTGTCAGAAGCAGCAACTGCATCCTTTTTGAAAAACCGTAAAACCCCTTATACAAACTTGTTGACTCCTTTGCTCTCAATATCTCACAAAAAGAACGTCGGGATCAGCGTAAACACCATAGCCCCGACCAGAATGACCGCGATGATTCCCGCGACCAGCTGCTGTTTCTTCTGTCTCTTGTTCATCTTCGGCTTCTTTTCACCGCTTTCACTGCCTGCAAGTCTGCTCATAAAGCACTCCTTTATTGTTCCCGCACCTTTGTGCCGCCTTATCTTTCTTTTTGCCTGACCCTACTAGCCTATCTCATTTTTGAAAATGCCACAAGGGGGAAACATTCTAAAGAATTCTTAATTCTTTCTTTAGGCCCGCAGTCTGTACAGAAAGACCCGGGCCGACATCTGGTCAGCCCGGGTCTTTCTTATTTACATGTTATGAGGCGTGCGTCAAAAGCCTCTTTTGCACTTGCGTCATGTTATGATTCTCCCGCCAGGTGAATCATCCGGCAAAAGCAGGTCTGTCCCGCGATCAGAGGACCATCTTTGCAGAGCCATAGATGCCTGCGTCATTTCCGAGCGTAGCGAGGGCAAACTCCGTCTCCTTGCATGCAGGGAATGCGTACTGGCGATAGTACTTGCGGATGTAGTCGAGCACGATCGTGCCTGCCTTCGCCATGCCGCCGCCGATGACGATCAGCTGCGGGTCGGTGACGACTGCATAGATTGCGAGCTCTCTGCCCAGATAGAAGCCGAACTTCTCAGCAATCTCATCTGCGACTTCATCGCCTGCCTTGACCGCTTCCCAGAGGTCCTTTGCAGAGAACTTTTTGTCGCGAAGAACGGATGGCTTGTCCGTCTTCTCAAGGATCATATGGGCCAGTCTGACGATTCCGTTGGCGGAAGCGACCTGCTCGATGCAGCCAACGTTGCCGCAGTTGCAGGGTTCGGTCATATCGTCAACCGCATGGCCATGTCCGATCTCTCCGCCGGCACCATGGGCGCCTGCGATGACTTTGCCGCCGACGACGATGCCGCCGCCGATACCGGTCCCGAGCGTAACCATGATCAGGTTGTCATAGCCTGCTCCGCCGCCCTTCCAGCACTCGCCAAGAGCTGCAGCGTTCGCATCATTCAAAGCCTTGGTTTTGATTCCGGTCATCTTCTCCATCTCACCGACAACATCAACATAGCCCCAGTAGAGGTTGACTGCAAGATCGACGGTTCCGTCTTCCTTGACCGGTCCCGGGATATCGACGCCGATTCCCTCGATCTCATCCTTCTCAAGACCTCTCTCGGCGATCTTCGCATTGATGGTAGCAGCGATATCCGGGAGGATCCTGCTTCCGTTCTCTTCTGTGCGGGTCGGGATCTCCCACTTCTCGAGAAGCTGGCCCTCTGTATTAAAGAAACCGCACTTGACGGTCGTTCCTCCGACATCAATCCCAAAACAATACTTTTTCATGGCTTTGCAACCTCCTGATTTTTAATCTCATTTATATACCGGCCGGGCTCCCGGGCCCCCGTCTGCCTGTAGATGGAAAGCGGAGTCCGGGAACCTGGCGCTTATCTTACATACCCTTGCGCAACCCTGCCTGAACTCTGTCGTAAAGTTCCTGCGCTGCGTTATATCCCATCTTCTTCTGTCTGTGGTTTACCGCTGCTGTCTCGACGATGACTGCGAGATTTCTGCCCGGCCGGATCGGAAGCGAATGGCAGGTGACCCGGTTGCCCAGGAATTCGGTGTACTCTTCCTCGAGTCCCAGACGGTCATACTCCTTGTCCTTGTCCCATTCCTCAAGTTTGATGACCAGATCGATGTTGGACGTATCCTTGACGGATTCTACACCGAACAGGGTCTTGACATTGATGATTCCGATACCGCGGAGCTCGATGAAGTGTCTCGTGATGTCCGGAGCCGTCCCTACAAGCGTGGTATCCGAGACACGGCGGATCTCGACGACATCATCCGAGATCAGGCGATGGCCTCTCTTGATCAGCTCGAGAGCCGCCTCAGACTTACCGATCCCGCTCTCACCCATGATCAGGACGCCTTCGCCGAATACATCGACCAGAACACCATGTATGGTGATCGAAGGTGCCATCTCGACATTCAGCCAGCGGATCGACTCTGCCATGAAAGCACTTGTGGACCTCTGGGTTGCAAAGATCGGAATGTTGTACTTGATCGCCAGATCGAGCATATCCTGGTCCGGAACCGTCCTGGTCGTGTAGACCAGGCATGGGATCTTGTAGGATAGAAGTTTCTCATAGATCGGCAGTTTCTGTTCCCTGGTCAGATGCTCCAGATAAGTGTATTCCACATATCCGATGATCTGCAGACGCTCCGCGTCGAAGTGATCAAAATATCCCGTCAGCTGAAGAGCAGGACGGTTGATCTGAGGTGTGACCAGCTTTTTGTCACTGATATCGATCTCCGGGGTCAGGGACTTGAGCTTCATCTGCTCGACCAGCTTGGTAAGCGGCACTGTTGACTGATTGTTCATCTTCCTCCCCCCTCATAGACGAGGCACCGGTTTCCGGCATCTGCCGTCAATAGTCCGGTTTCTGGTTCAAACATGTTAATCACTTAATATTATCACGACTGTGGAAGAAATTCCATACATTTCGGGCAGATCTTGCGTCCATGGATGGTGCATGAGTCAGCTGTTCCTCTGTGGCATCCCGGATTCCTTCCACGGACCCAAATGCGCGCAGCAGAGCCTTTCTTCTTGTCTGACCGATTCCCGGAATATCATCAAGCAGGGAGCGGGTCTGCGCCTTCGACCGGAGAGACCGGTGATACTCGATCGCGAAGCGGTGTGCCTCATCCTGAACGCGGGTGATCAGCTTAAAACCCTCTGAGTGGGTATCGATCGGCAGCTCCACATTATGATAATAGAGACCCCTTGTCCTGTGATAGTCGTCCTTGACCATACCGCAGACCGGGATATCGAGCCCCAGTTTCTCCATGACTCCTTCTGCGATATTGACCTGTCCTCGTCCGCCGTCCATCATAATCAGGTCCGGAAATACCGAAAAGCTTCCCATCTTCCGGTCTATATGCTTCTCAGAAAGCTCTGCAGCTTCCCGGATGCCATGCATAAAACGCCGGGTAAGGACTTCCTGCAGGGAAGCATAGTCGTTTGGACCTTCAACCGTCCGGATCTTAAACTTCCGGTAGTCGGAAGTTTTCGGCTTGCCCCGCTCGAAGACGACCATGGACCCGACCGACTCGACGCCGGAAGTATTCGAGATATCGTAGGCCTCTACTCTGCTCAGATGTCCCAGATGCAGCAGGTCCGCGATCTCCTGCATCGCACCGATCGTCCGCCCTTCCTGCATCCGGATCCGTTCCCGGTCCTGCTTCAGGACGATCTCGGAATTTTCTCTTGCCATGGCCACCAGCTTCTCCTTGGCTCCCCTCCGGGGAACCCGGATGTGGACAGCTTTTCCTCTTCTCTGCGTCATCCACTCTTCCAGAAGCTGCTGGTCGTCGATCCCGGTCTCCAGCATGACTTCCGAAGGCAGCATCATGTTTCCGGCATAGAACTGTCTGACGAAATCTGACAGAATAGACTTTTTATCTTCATCCAGTCCGATGTGTAAGAAGGAATGGTCTCTTCCGATGACTCTTCCTCCTCTTACATAGAAGACAGAAACGACTGCATCCGTTCCTTCGGTCGCCATAGCGATCACATCGCGGTCATCCCCGTCTCCGGATTCCATCTTCTGTTTCTCGGAGACCTCGAGGACGCTGTTCCGAAGGTCCCGGTAGGCTGCCGCACCCTCGAAGTCCAGGCTGGCGGATGCTTTTTCCATCTTTCCGGTAAGCATGCGGACGACCGGCTTATAGTTGCCGCTCAGAAAATCCACAGCCTCATCGACCTTTTTCCGATAGTCTTCCTCTGAGATCATCGCCTGGCAGGGAGCCCCGCACTGGCCGATCTGGTAGTTGAGACAGGGTCGTTCTTTGCCTGTGTCCTTAGGCAGGCTCCTGGTACAGTCCCTGATCTGAAAAAGCTTCCGCATGAGCTCGATGGTATCCCGGACTGCTCCGGCGCTTTTGAAAGGTCCGAAGTATTTTGCCCCGTCTTTTCTGAGTTTCCTCGTGAAAAGCACTCTCGGAAAAGGCTCCCCAACCGTCACCTTGATATACGGATAGGTCTTGTCATCCTTGAGAGTCGTGTTGTACTTGGGTCTGTGTTCCTTGATCAGGTTGTTCTCAAGGATCAGCGCCTCCAGTTCCGAATCCGTCACGATGTACTCGAAATAGGCAAGCTTCGTCATCATGTAGATGATCTTCGGCCCGCGGTTCAGATGCTTTACAAAGTACTGGTGCACGCGTTTGTTCAGATTCTTGGCCTTGCCGACATACATGATCGCATCCGTCTTGTCATGCATGATATAGACGCCGGGCTTGTCGGGTAGCTTTTTCAGTTCTTCTTTTATATCAAAGTGGTACTCGTTCTCCATCATTCCACCTTCGGAAATGTAAAAGACCTCCCATCCTCCGCTGATTTCAGCTTCGGACGGGAGGTCCCCCGGTTCTGGTTCCATTGTCGTATGGCTTGCCGGACCTTTACGCTCTGGACGTTCTGCCTTTCATCCGGTAATTTTCTGCTTTCTCCATCTCATCCTCTTCATCTGTCACGAAGATCCGGTCGCAGATAACCTGAAGAACCACACTCATGACGATTCCGGTTGCCACATCGATCACGGAATGCTGCTTCAGAAACATCGTCGAAAGAATGATCAGCACCGTCAGAATATCCGTTCCGGCGATCACCAGAGGCTTTTTGCTAAGCTCCGCATTGCCATTTACCGCAAAACAGATGACCATGGAATTATAGACATGGATACTCGGAAGCACATTCGTCGGTGTGTCCGTAGAATAAAGGTACCTGCAGAGAATCGCAAAGATGTCATTGCCTTTGACGGCAGCCGGCCTCAGGTCCAGCTTATTCGGATAGAGGACTGACACAACGATAAAGATCGACATGCCGATCATCAGCGTGGCGATCAGTTTGTAATATTCATCTATATTCTTACACTTCATCACAAACCAGACGATCCCGGCTGTGATAAACCCGAACCACAGGAAATAAGGCACGATGAAAAACCTGCAGAACGGAATCTTCTCATCTACCCCGGTATGGATGATATGGTAGTGGACATGGCTGGCCTTCTCAACAGCCTGAAAAGCAATCAGATAGAAGAGACTGTAGAGTAAAAACCAGCCTGCCTGCTTGTACTTTTTCACAATATTGATCAGCTTCATTCGCTTATTCCTCTTTGGAATCAAACTGTTCAGCCACGATATCCGGGCGGGTACGCTTTCTGTAAAAGATATCCCCGGAGCGTGAATTGTACCCCGCCCGGGGATATCTGTCAAGTCTTATCGGTCTTTTTGCTCTTATTGGCTCTTATTTCCCGGAATTCAGTCTTCCGTTTTCTCCTCACCGGCAGGTGTCTCCGGCTTCTGGGCTTCTACCTGGTGAAGGATGTCCATGAACTGCTTTCCTGTGATCGTCTCCTTGTCGATCAGGTAAGCCGCGATCTGATCAAGGGCGCTTCTGTGCTCGGTCAGGATCCTCATCGCCTCATCGTAAGATTTCCTGAGAATGCCGATGACTTCCGCATCGACCTCCGCTGCCGTCTGCTCAGAGCAGTTCATAATGCGGCGTCCGTCATCCAGATACTGGGACTGCTGGCTCTCCAGCTGGACCATGCCGAACTTTTTGCTCATACCATACTGAGTGACCATAGCCCTGGCGATCCTGGTCGCCTTCTCGATATCGTTGGAAGCTCCTGTCGTGATGGAGTGGAATACCAGCTCCTCCGCTGCACGGCCTGCGCAGAACTCAACGAGCATGGCCTTCATCTCGGCCTCGGAATTCAGATACTTCTCCTCCTCAGGCACATTCATGACATAGCCCAGAGCGCCCATGGTCCTCGGAACGATCGTGATCTTCTGGACCGGTTCCGAGTCCTTCTGGACCGCGGAGACCAAAGCATGTCCGACTTCGTGGTAGGACACGATCTTTCTCTCTTCCTTGCTCAGGACACGGCTCTTCTTCTCCTTGCCGACCAGGACAACCTCGACAGAGTCGAGCAGGTCTTTCTGGGAGACAGCCGTCCTGTGGTTCTTGACAGCCAGGATCGCAGCTTCATTGATCATGTTTGCGAGATCGGCGCCGACGGCTCCGGAAGTTGCCAGTGCAACTTCATGGAAATCAACTGTCTCATCCATCTTTACATTCTTGGCATGTACTTTCAGAATGTCGATACGTCCCTGAAGATCTGGTTTGTCGACGATAACACGTCTGTCAAATCTTCCCGGACGAAGCAGGGCCGGATCCAGGACTTCCGGGCGGTTGGTCGCGCCAAGGATCAGGATCCCCTTGCTGGAATCAAATCCATCCATCTCGGAAAGCAGCTGGTTCAGGGTCTGCTCACGCTCATCGTTGCCGCCATAGCCGCCGACATTCCTCGACTTGCCGATTGCATCGATCTCATCGATGAAAATAATGCACGGAGCATTCTTTTTCGCCTCATCGAAGAGGTCACGCACACGTGAGGCGCCGACACCTACGAACATCTCGACAAAGTCGGATCCGGACAGGGAGAAGAACGGTACTTTCGCCTCACCTGCGACTGCCTTCGCGAGAAGGGTCTTGCCGGTTCCCGGAGGGCCTACCAGCAAAGCGCCCTTCGGCAGTTTTGCACCGATCTCCGTATACTTCTCCGGACGCTCCAGGAAGTCGACTGCTTCCTGCAGGGACTCCTTTGCTTCATCCTCGCCCGCGACATCCTTGAAGGTGATGCCGGTCTCGGACTGCATGTACATCTTGGCGCGGCTCTTGCCGACGCCCATCATGCCACTTGAGCTGTTCATTCTCCTGAAGAGGACGCCCATCAGCACCCAGATCAGGATCAGCGGCGCAAATGACAAAATCACGTTCAATATCAGGCTTGTTGTGTTGTCCGGTATCTTCTCGCCGAACTCAACGTGGGCCTTCTCCAGCCGTTCCACCAGGTCCGGATCGTCCATGAGTCCGGTATAGTAGGTCACCTCGACACCCTGGCTTGCAAGAGACTGGCTCTTTGTGACAATCTCGATCTTATTGGTATCGATCGTAACTTTCCCGACCAGCTCATTATCCAGCAGGTCAAGGAACTGATCATAAGTGATCTCCCTGGTCGTTGTGCTTGTCATGGCACGGTTCACCAGGCTCATGATTGCGAGCGTGATGAATGTGACGATCAGGAATGCCAGGATCGAACCATGGTTTCTGCCCTGATTGTTGTTCGGGGATCCCTGATTTCTATGGTCTTCGTTCATAAATCTCCTCCGACCGAGCTTCTGTCTTTCCGGGATCTATGAGCGGATATCATAAAATCCGGAAAGCCTCACTCAGGCCTTTTCGCTTCTTCGGTATTCTGACTTCTGCTCGAGGAATGCCTCGATGATCCTGACGCAGCCGTCGATGCCGATCTGGCTGGTATCGAGCGACAGATTGTAGCTCGATACAGCTCCCCACTTTTTCTCCGTCTGGAAGTTATAGAAGGATGCCCTCTTCTTATCCGCCTTGAGGATCATCTCCTTCGCTTTTGCCTCATCAATGTGCTCAAACTCCATCACACGGTCCATCCTGAATCTCATGCTGGAGTGGATGAAAACAGATGTCATATGCGGATTGTCGCGCAGGATATAGTCCGCAGCTCTTCCGACGATGACACAGCTGCCTTTTTCGCCGATCTTGCGGATCGCATCATACTGAGCCTGGCTCACCTGCTGGCTCAGGGTGCTGCCCACATAATTCATCGATGGATAGACATCCATCACGATCGAGTAAAGCAGACTGCTGGTCGGCTTCTCGTCGTAGTCCTTAAGCACCTGCTCGCAGATGTTGCTCTCCTCTGCGACCATCTTAAGAAGTTCCTTATCATAAAGCTTCAGTCCCAGCTCCGCGGCAAGTCTTCTTCCAACCTCATGTCCTCCGGATCCGAACTGTCTTCCGATCGTAACGATAGTGTTTCCCGTCATATGTCCGCACCTTCCTCTTTCCGTATTTGCCCCGTCCGGGCCCCGTTTTTGATATATCCAATTATATCACTAAGGCAGTGCCTTTATAAGACCGGCAGAACCATTTTCAAACCAGCGGTTTATATGCCTCGATCCCGCTGTCTCCAAAGGAGGGCAGGTTCTCATATACATAGAGGGCTTCGTCGAGAAGGGGCAGCATCAGCGCCGCCCCGGTTCCCTCGCCCAGGTGCATTCCAAGATGAAGATACGGGTCAAAACCAAGGGCTTCCATGAGGATTCTGCCTCCCGGTTCCGAGCTTCCGTGGCTTTGGATCATGTATTCCCGTGCATGCCCGGACATGCACGTCGCCATATACGCCGAAAGCGCCGTGATGAATCCGTCGACTACAGCCGGCATCCCGGAAGACGCTGCCCCGAGAAAGAGACCGGTCATCCCGGCGATATCAAGACCGCCGACCTTTGAGAGGATATCTGGTATGTCTGAGCTTCCTTTTCCACCCGGAAAATTCACCTCAAGTGCCCGGCGGATCACCGCAGTCTTGTGCCTGACTCCCTCGCCTGAGAGTCCGGCGCCCGGTCCCGTCACTTCCGCCGGATCCAAGCCAAAAAGTGCGCAGAGGCAGGTTGTGCTTGTAGTCGTATTGCCGATGCCCATCTCTCCGGGGACCAGGATCTGATATCCTTTCTCTTTCAGCAGCCATGCAAGATCGATCCCGGTCCGGATCGCCGAAACAGCCTCCTCCCGGCTCATTGCGGGTCCTTTCGCGATATCTCCGGTCCCTCTTCTGACAGGTCTCTCCAGGACCCCGTCACCTTTGATCTCTTCTCCGGGAGAGAAGGCAGGTTCATTCATCCCGATATCCACCGGGATCACATCCGCCTGACGGAACTTCGACATAATGCAGACAGAACTTTTTTTCTCCGCCATGTTGCGGAGAACCTGCCTGGTCACCTCGCTTCCGCACTGGCTGACGCCTTCGGCGGCGACGCCGTTGTCGGCTCCCATGATCACAACCGCTGCCTTGCTGATCTTCGGATGCTCCGTTCTCTGGATCGCTCCGATCCGGGAAATCATCTCTTCCAGGGCTCCGAAGCCGCCGACCGGTTTGCAGAGGCTGTTCCAGTGCTCCCTGCAGATGCCGCGGAAGGATTCATCCACCGGCTTGATGCTTTCCGCGGCCGCATAGACAAGTTCCTCAGCTGTTTGTTTTCCGTTCAAATCAGTCTCTCCCAACTTGTATTGAACCCCGGGTGCTTCAGAAGCAGCAGAACACACCCGGTCCGCAGAAGCTGCAGAGGGCGGATGTCACGCAGGCCTCTGTACAGAGACCTGTGCCGGAATCCATCGGCATACCGTAAGAATCGCCCATTCCCTGATACCAGCTTCCGCCATTCTCCAGCTGCTGCTTCAGATTCTGATACTGAGCATTGCCAGGTTCCATCGATACAGCCCGGTCCGCCATCTGTCTTGCGATGACATTGTTTCCGCTTCCGGAATTCGCAAGTGCGCTTACAAAATACCAGCGGGCAGTCCGCCGGCTTTCCGGTATGGATCCGAGAACATTCAAAGCTTCCCTGAAGTGGCGGCTGTTTACATAGTTTTCCGCCGCGCGGAGATAGATATCGTTCTCATCCTCCGCTGCCCCGGCGCCTTGTCTGCCGAAACCACCCTGGCCAAAATCGCCGAACCCGCCAAAGCCGCCGAAAGGTCCCCGGCCATCCTGGCCAAAGCCGCCGCTGCTTCCGGTTCCATAAGTCCCGTACCCATACCTGCCGCTCTTTTCATCCTGAATCTGCCTGTAGGCTGCCTGGACTTCCTTGAACTTTTCCTCAGCCCCGGCTTTGTCAGGATTATTGATATTGGCATCAGGATGGTACTTTCTGCTCAGTGTCCGGTATGCTTTCTTGATTTCATCATCGGAAGCCCCTCTCGGAACTTCCAGCACTTCATACGGATCTCTCATGAAATTTCACCCAGATCCCCGAATACAGGATGTTGCGGAGAATATCCACATTCCTGATGATCGGTAGTCTTTCAAAATGTCTGCAGCAGCATGCTGCCGTATCCATAAGCACTTCCTTCACCGTCTCCTGATAATGTCCGGGATCTGCTTTCTTTAGTGCTGACAGAAGGTTGAAGTTTCCATTCTTTCTGTCCTTCTCCATGTCATCCCAGGCATCCATGATGTAGATGAACTTGCCCAGGTAAAATCCTGTTCCCTTCAGGTCTTCCTCCCACATATCGTGGTAAGGAGCCGTGATTTCGGAGAGGAAACTTCCCGTATAGCCGGCTGCAAGGTCGAGCCTGGCCAGGATCTCATCCTTCTCCTTCGGATATGGCATCTTCTCCAGTTTTCCGAGAGCCTCCACGCCCTCTCTCACGGCGTTCTCCTGCCTCGGCCATGCCAGCTTCAGTCTCCCGTATTCCTTCCGGGATGCGATCAAGGTCGCTTTTGCCGCCGGCTTGCCTTCATCCTTTACATCATCTTCCGCCTTCAGATAGCCAAGCAGAACATTCATATCTGCCGCATAAGCCGTAAAGATGCTGACCGTCTCGGGATGCCGGATCGCCGGGTGCCTTACGCAGCGCACAGAAGCCTGCTTTTCTTCCGGCTCATAGACCCCGGAAAGGAGGATCGCAAGAAACGTACAATCATAACTTAGAAGAAGGCGGCTCGCTGTCCCATGTCGTCTTCCCAGCATATGGCACAGTCCGCAGTAATAGGATCGGTAGGTCTCCAGATGTTTCACCTTCATCTCCGGCCGGTTGACCGTCACATAGCCAAACATACCAAAGCCTTCCCTTCTCAGGTGCGCTTGCGGAATCTTGTCCTGCACTTCGGACAGGTGATCTCGACCATGCCATGTCCGCGCGGAATCCGGATCTTCTGTCCGCACTTCGGACAGCGATAGATCTTATACTCCGACTGAGCGGAAGACCTGCCGGCGCCATTCTTCAGTCCGCGGAAGAAGTCTGTCACTCTGTCCTTCATCTGCAGATACTTCCGGTTTTCGGCAGACCGCCTGTCATAATCCCTTGAAAGCATCCGGTAATAGACCCACACAAGATCAAGCGCTGCCAGGATCCCGAACACGGATGCCCTCACGAAGAAGTTCAGGACCAGAAGGATCAGAGCCAGGATCAGCTGGAAACGTGACAGCTGGTCTTCTCCGTATCGTCCCTGCATAAAACTGTTAAAACGATCTCTCCAGTTTCTCAAGTCGTTCACCTCATAATGCAAAATAGATTTGATGCAATTATTACTCTATTCGCACTTAGGCAATCCCGCAAGAGAATGTGATGAGATTTCACCAAACTTTCACGAACAAAGGCTCCCGGGACCCGTCCCGGTCCCGGAAGCCTTCCCGTCATACTTTGTCTGTGCCGGCCCCTGCGGCCGGAAATGTCACCCACGCCGTATATTCATAGCCTTCTGCTTTCACCTCGAACTTCCCTCCCATAAGCTCCGTAAGGTTCTTCGCGATGGAAAGCCCAAGTCCCGAGCCCTCTGAACTGCCCCTCGCCTTGTCGCCTCTCACAAAGCGTTCAAGCAGTTCATCACCGGACTTTTCCAGATACTGGCCTGAGACATTTGCAAAAGAGGCGTTCACGAAGCCGTCCGAAACGGCCATGCTGATCTTTACCTCTGTTCCCTTCTTTGCGTACTTTGCGATGTTGGAGAAAAGATTGTCCAGCACCCGGTAAAGCTGGGAACCGTCCGCCATGATGCGGGCAGGCGCTTTCACCAGATCAAGTTTTACGGTCAGGCCTGCATCCTCAAAACGTTCCTCAAATTCGCCTTCCGCCATCAGAAGCATGGACCTAAGGTCGATCTCTGCCATGTCCAGCTTCACGTTGCCCGAACTGATCTTGCTTGCGTCGATCAGGTCGTTGATCAGGGACTTGAGACGCTGGGACTTGTGGTCCAGGACCTCGATGTATTCCTTTGCATGTATGTCCTGAAGGTCCAGCCTCTTCAGAAGATCCACATAATTAATGACAGAGGTCAGCGGAGTCTTAAGATCGTGGGACACATTCGTGATGAGTTCCGCCTTGAGGCGCTCGTTCTTCACCATCGAATCGACTGCTTTCTGAAGTCCGTCCCCCATCTCATTGACCGCCTTTGCCATCTCCAGGCTGTCCCCTGTGAGACCGTGCTCGTCGATCTTGTAGTCCAGCCTGCCTTTGGAGATCTCGCGAAGTCCCTGGCGGACGGAAAGCTTGCCGATCTGATCGCGCATCAGATACAGAAGAAGAGCAAGATCCATCACGATAACGATCACGATACCGGCTGCCCCGAAGAAGCGGAGGAAAAGGAAGTTCGCGAGAATGAAAAGCGTGTAGACCACAAAAAGCCTTCGGGAGGTGACTTTGGCAGTAATAACCTGTCTGCTGACCCTCACCAGGGTATATAAGACCGTGTTGACGGCCAGGGTTCTGTGCTTCCGCCTTCTGGCGATGCTGCTGAATAAGGAAAGGAAGATCAGATACTCACCCACGCATAAAGCTGCCAGGTAGCGTCTGTCATGGCCTGCCGGAAACAGTGTGCTCCTTCTATTCAGACCATTCAGCAGATAGTAGAAGACGATCGCGGCAACCAGTGCGATTCCGGCGGCGATCTCGAGCGGAATCCGATCAAACCAGTTCTCATCGAGCAGAAATTCCCGGTCCGGCCTGCCCGTCACCAGAAGAGAAAGAACAAAGAGTACGATCAGCAGAAGTACCGCAAATGTGCCGAGCACCATACTTCCGATCGTGATCGGTTCCCTGGTCTGATAGGCCACATAATCTTCATGCACGCTATCGCCCACCGGATAGCCCGATGTCACAGCGATCAGGACACGTTCATTTGCTCCGAGGAAGACTGTATCGATGAATTTCGATATGGCAGCGGTATTCATGCAGCGTTCGGTATCTGCGACCATGATGTTCATGGTTCTGGAGCCTTCAAAAAGAAACTGCTTCTCCTCATCCTTCTCGATGATGCTTCTGGCTTCACTGCAGTTTTTCGCGTTCAGGTTGCTGTAGGAAGTCTTTGCCGTCGTATTCTCGACAAAATACCAGATATTGCCCGGGGCTTCCTGGTGCGCCTCTCCGTGAAGATTCTCCGCTTCGGCCCGGTAGCTCTGATAGCGGGCATACAGATCGCTGCTGGTCTGGCAAAGGCTGCTGTAGTACTCGGAGAGCTTGGTATAAGGAGATCCGGATACTCTGGCCGTGTCAGCAAGGCTGCTGCCGGAGACCGGAAGAATCGTCTCCAGCCCCTGCGTCCTGGACACCAGATTCTCGAAAGAAGCATCCCCCGGGTCATCCGAACTATCCAGCTGGTCCACCACAGCCTGAAGCTGCCCCGTCTTCGGATAGAAGTTGATCAGGTCCCGGAGAAGGTAAGTCGTATTCTCGTTCTGGTTTGCGGAGTCAGTGATTCCCGATACATATTGACGGATATCGATCTTTTTATCCAGATCTTCCACCCCGTCCTTCTCAAAAAGCGCCTCATTCCTCCTGCAGTTGATCTTGCTTCTGACCGTCCTCTCCACATCGTCCAGAAAGACAGAGGTCTCCTCAAAACTCTTCCCGAGTTCCGACAGCTGATAAGTCCCGTCAGTCCAATAACCCAGTGTTGTGACGCATACCACAATGATCACAACACATAAAGCCTGAAGGCAGACCATAACTGCCTTCAGGCCCATACTGTAATTTCTCTTCTTCTGCCTGCTATTCTTCATTCACTCTGGTCTTTCAAAGTTCAGGCATCCAGATCCTCGACTTTGTAGCCGATTCCCCAGACCACCTTGAGATATCTCGGGTTTTTGGGATCGATCTCGATCTTCTCACGGATATGGCGGATATGGACTGTCACCGTGTTGTCCGCAAGGTAAGCATCTTCCTTCCAGATATTCTGGTAGATCTGCTCGATGGAAAAGACCTTTCCCTTATGCTGAAGAAGGAAGAGCAGGACCTTGTATTCGATCCTGGTCAGGCGGATCAGTTCTCCATCCACCGTGCACTCCTTCTTGTTGTCATCGATTCTCAGCCCGCCCGAGTGGTAGACCCCTTCTTCTTCCTCGGGGTCTTCCGTGATATTGCCCAGCGCCGTATACCTTCTCAGCTGGGACTTTACCCTCGCGACCAGCTCCAGAGGGTTGAATGGCTTTGTCACATAATCATCCGCTCCGACATTCAGGCCGAGGATCTTATCGGCATCCTGAGACTTTGCAGAAAGGACGATGATCGGGAGGCTCGAGGTCTTGCGGATCTGCATGATCGTGTGGATTCCGTCAAGTTCCGGCATCATCAGGTCCACGATCAGCAGATGGATCGTCTCCTGCTGCATGACCTTCAGGACTTCTTTCCCGTTATAGGCTTTGAAGACCCTGTATCCTTCCTGTTCAAGATAGATCTCGATCGCATCCGTAATCTCTTTCTCATCGTCACAGACAAGAATATTGTACATGGAGCACTCCTTTCTGCTTTTTTCTATGATAACAGATTATTTCCGACATCCCTGTGAAGAAAACCTTAAGGCTTTCTTAATCTCAGAGCTTTTCATGGTTCTTTCTGACCATCTCCTGGATGACTTCCCGGGTCTTTGCGCCGATTCCTTTGAGCTCCTCCCTGGACATCTCCGCCGTCTCGATCGGTTTTCCGTATTCGATGATGACGTGACAGCTCTTCACCTTCGGGAAATGGTTTTCGAAGACATCTCTCGTGCCGCAGATGGCAACCGGAACGATCGGACACCTGGTCCTGGTCGCCAGTTTGAAGGATCCTTCATGGAACTCCAGCAGTTCTCTTTCATCCTCTCCCTTGTTTCTCATCCCCTCGGGGAAGATGAACATGGAGACTCCTTTTTTGATCGTCGCGATTGCGCGGACGATGGACTCCAGATTCTGCCGGATATCATCTTTGACCAGAAATTCGCAGTAGAGCCTCTTCATCCAGATCGGAAGGATCGGCACCTTCTCAAAATCGCTCTTCGCGATGAAAGCGGTGACCGGCGGAAGCTGCGGATAGGTCAGGATGACGTCAAAGTAGCTTCTATGGTTTGCCGCGAACATGACTGCACGGTCTTTCGGGATATTCTCAAGGCCGATCGTGTCCACCCTGATTCCGCAGGGCAGAAGGACCATCCGGAAGCCGAACTGGACCATCTTAAAGCTGGTCTTGTCTCCCAGGGTGGGCCACTTCTTCCTCAGAAGTCCCAGGATTCCAAGATAGGGCAGCGTTACGATCAGGTATATGGCTGCCATGAGTACTGCGCCTATAGCTCTCAGCATCTTCTCTTCCTTTCTGTATCTGGCTGCGCTGCGCGAGCCCGCAGCCGCCCTCCATCCTCGTATATCTCCGCTCCTCATAAGGCCGGAGGGACACAGGGAGCAATGAGGAACCCATTTGAAGGCGCCGGCGCTTAGCGAACCGGAGCCGTGAGGCGAACGGTGAGGTTAGCGTCCGCTGCGCCTGAAAATGAGCGCGAGCGAGGTGACGAATGGTCCCTGTATCCCGAGGCCGTCCTCAGCGGTTGTAGATTCGGGTGTATCTGACCAGCCAGTCCACCATCCAGTCCTTCAGATCCCACTCCAGGAAGCGGAACGCCCAGTTCTCGTCCGCAACACCCGGCGTATTCATGCGGGCCTCATTGCCAAGCTGAAGCAGATCCTGGACCGGAAAGATCGCATACTTTGCGACCGAACTCATCGCAAAACGAATGAAATCAAGAGCCACTCCGCCACCATCACAGTTCCCATACAGACGGACACGGTCCCTGACCTCCTCAGGCTGATGCTGATACCAGCCAACCGTCGTCTCATTATCATGAGTACCGGTATAGCAGACACAATTCTGAGTCCTATAGAAATGCGGCAGGTGGGTCTTATCATTCATGTCGCCGAAGCCGAACTGCAGAACCTTCATGCCGGGGAACCCGCAGCGGTCTCTCAGCTTCTCAACCTCAGGCGTGATGATTCCCAGATCCTCAGCGATGATCGGTACATCCTTGCCAAGCGCCTTCCCGACCGCATCGAAGAGCTTCATGCCCGGTCCCTTCTTCCACTGACCGTTCACGGCAGTCTCCTCGCCATAAGGCACAGCCCAGTAGGACTCAAAGCCGCGGAAATGATCGATTCTCACAAAGTCAACCAGTTCCAGCTGCCTCTTGATACGGGCGATCCACCACTTATATCCGGTCTTCTGATGATACTGCCAGTCATAGAGCGGATTTCCCCAAAGCTGACCGGTAGCCGAGAAATAATCCGGCGGAACTCCTGCCACCTCGAGCGGATAGCCCTTGGAATCCAGCTTGAAGAGACTCTTCTGTGCCCAGACATCCGTACAGTCGATGGACATGAAGATCGGGATATCACCGATGATCCAGATATCCTTCTTTGCCGCATAGAGACGGATCCGGTTCCACTGACGCTCGAAGAGAAACTGAGTGTATTCATAGAAAGCGGCTTCATCCTTCAGCTTCTCAGCGTACTCCCTCTTTGCAGCCGGAAGGCCGTCGCGGATATCGTCATCCCAGTCGAGCCAGCAGCGTCCTTCAAAGTGATTCTTTACCGCCATAAAGAGCGCATAGTCCAGAAGCCAGTAGGACTCCTTCTTCACGAAAGCATCAAATTCCTTCTGCAGGCTCTCTTTCTTTTCACCCTCCATGGCAAGGAAGCGAGCATAGGATCTTCTCAGAAGTTTCTTCTTATATCCGATGGCAGTTCCATAGTCGATCTTTTTCGGATCAGAATCCGGAACATCGGTCAGATCTTCATCCCAGAGAAGTCCTTCTTCCTTCAGAAGGTCCGGGCTTACGATATATGGCTGACCCGCAAAAGCCGACAGGCTCTGATAAGGGGAATCGCCGAAACCAGTCGGACCGAGCGGAAGTACCTGCCAGATATGCTGATGGGATCTCTCCAGGAAATCGATAAAATGCTCGGCTCCGGACCCCAGGTCCCCGATCCCGTATCTGGACGGAAAAGAAGTCGGGTGGGCAAGGATCCCGCTCATGCGGTCTCTGACTTCTCTTGCCTCGAGAATCTCCTTCGGCGTCAGTTCTCTCTTAACTTCCGCCTGCTCTGCAGTCCCATTCTCCCCTGCAGCAGAAGCAGTGTTGTTATTTGTTTCCATTCTGCTTTTTCTCTCCTCCTGATTGTTTCTCCGGCAGATGCCCCGGGGCTGCCGATATGCGGAAGGGACCGCCTCCCGGTCCGCATCTGCCCATACCGGTTAAGTATAACAGTTTGCAAGCTTCATTTCCATGCAAAAAGCCTGCCGCCGGCAGCCTTTTTGCATGGACAAAAAAAGAAGAGCTGCCGCAATGCTGCGGCAGCCCCTTTTCCTACGATTCTAACGATGGATTACGTCATCAGAAATAAACTAGTCTTACTCTTCGGTCGTCTGAATGGCTTTCTCGTATTCGGCCAGGATGATGTCCTGCATCTGCTGGCGGGTCTCGGAATTGATCGGATGAGCGATATCCCGGTACTCGCCTTCAGCGGTCTTGCGGGAAGGCATCGCGATGAACAATCCCTTTTCCCCCTCGATCACCTTGATATCGTGAACAACAAACTCGTTATCCAGCGTGATCGAGACCACAGCCTTCATCTTGCCCTCTTTGGAGAACTTCCTTACTCTTACATCAGTAATCGTCATAAAATCACCTATCAGACATGCCTTTCTATTCCTTATAATTGACACTTATAGGACGTAACGTTCATCTGATTCGATGACGATCTTGATACCATCATCTCCATTATAATAAGTATTGGCGCGAATGGTGTCGCGACTTTCCACGATGCAGTTTTCCAAATGAACATTGTCACCAAGATACACGTCGCTTTCTACGATCGAGTTCTTGATTACACAGTTTTCTCCTACAAAAACATTCTTGAATATGATCGAATTTTCTACCGCTCCGTTGATGATCGACCCAGCGGAAATGAGACTGTTCTTTACTTCACTTCCCGGGTTGTACTTTGCCGGCGGCAGGTCATCGACCTTTGAATGAACTTCCGGATATTCACGGAAGAAGTAGTCACGGACCTCTTTCTTCAGGAAATCCATGTTTGTCCTGTAATATGATTCGACGGAAGCGATGTTGCTCCAGTAGCTGTCGATCTTGTAACCGTATATCTTTTTCACTCCCTTGTAACGAATCAGAATATCCCGGACGAAATCAAACCTCCCTTCCTCTGCGCTCTTCTCGATAAGCTCGATCAGCTGCCTCCTTCTCACAACGTAGATCCCGCAGGAGATCGTATTTGCGTCGGTAGCCATCGGTTTCTCTTCAAACTGCTCGATCCTGCAGTTCTCATTCATCTTCAGGACACCGAATCTTGAGACATCTTCTCCCGGCGGCAGCTGCTTGCACACCACCGTAATATCAGCCTTCTTGGCGATATGGTACTCAAGGACCTTTCCGAAGTCAAGTTTATATACGCCGTCACCTGAGGCAATTACCACATAAGGCTCATGGCAGTTCTTTAGGAAATCGAGATTCTGGTACAAGGCGTCTGCCGTTCCTCTGTACCAGAAACTGTTGTCCGCAGTGACAGTCGGAGGAAAGACGAAAAGTCCTCCCTGTTTCCTTCCGAAATCCCACCACTTGGACGAACTCAGATGCTCATTCAGGGACCTGGAATTGTACTGCGTGAGCACAGCGACTTTCCGGATTCCCGAGTTCGTCATACTGCTGAGTGCGAAATCAATGCTGCGGAAACTTCCCGCGATCGGCATGGCTGCAATCGCCCTTTTATTTGAAAGCTCTTTCATACGGTAGCTGTTGCCGCCCGCGAGGATCATACCTACTGCTCTCATCCGCTGGCACCTACCTTATCCAGAATCTCGCCTGAGGCGAGTTGACCGTCCGGATAATCCTCCGGAACAGTATTGCCGCAAGCAGCTGTATTGCGTCCGATCCTCACACCTTCCGGAATGACGGTATCATCTCCGACAACTGCAAGCCCGTATCGATAGATATCCGGTTTTTCCCGGTTTGGAGCTTCTTCACCGCATCCGACGACGGCATTCTTTCCGATCACGGAGTTCTCTGCAACGATTGCTTTGTCAAGTACTGCCCCGTCTTCGATCCGGCTTCCGCTCATCACGATCGAATCGTGGATCCGCGCTCCCTTCCCGATCATGACACCGCTTCCGATCACGGAATTTGATACATCTCCGTACACCTCAGTTCCGTCGCCGATCAGGCACCGGTAGATCTTTGCATCTTCGGAAATGTACTGCGGCGGGATGATATCGTTCTTGGTATAGATCTTCCAGAACTCCTCATAAAGGTTGAATTCCGGAACGATATCGATCAATTCCATGTTGGCTTCCCAGTAGGAACCAAGCGTTCCGACATCCTTCCAGTAACCAGAGAACTCATATGCGCAGATCTTCTTTCCATTATTGAAGCAGTATGGGATGACGTGCTTTCCGAAGTCACATCCCTCCTGGTCTGCAAGTGCGATCAGCGCATCCCGAAGGACCGGCCAGCTGAATATGTAGATTCCCATCGAAGCCAGGTTGCTTTTCGGATGCTCGGGCTTCTCCTGGAATTCCCGGACCTTTCCCTGTCCGTCCGTCACAACGATACCGAATCTGGAAGCATCCTGCGCCGGAACCGGCATGACCGCGAGAGACACATCCGCGTTATGGGACTTGTGGAAGTCCAGCATTACCTGATAATCCATCTTGTAGATATGGTCTCCCGAAAGGATCAGGACATAGTCCGGATGGAAGCTTTCCATATATGCAAGATTCTGGTAGATTGCATTCGCAGTACCGCTGTACCACTCGGCTTTTCCCACCTTTTCATACGGCGGAAGTACTGTAACTCCCCCTTCGTTGCGGTCCAGGTCCCAGGGAATTCCAATCCCGATGTGGGTATTAAGCCGCAGAGGCTGATACTGCGTCAGGACGCCTACCGTGTCAACGCCTGAGTTGATGCAGTTACTCAAGGGGAAATCAATGATCCGGTACTTTCCCCCGAAAGTGACTGCCGGCTTTGCAACCTTGGCCGTCAGCACACCCAGTCTGGAGCCCTGGCCGCCGGCAAGGAGCATAGCAATCATTTCCTTTTTGATCACGCTATCACCTCTACCCCCTGTCAAGATTATGATTGATAGCAACATTATAACACAACCACTTTTTTGAATGTGAACAATTTTCACAAATATTGTCTCGCAGAAGTCTGAATTTTGTCCTTATTGTCTACATAGATGCATATGCAATGATTTTATTTGCAAATTGAATAAATTTAGTACGCTTCATTTGTGACACACTTTCAAAAATAAAGCGGGCAGTGTATACTGAATGAGACCAGTGAGAAAGGAGTTTTTCACATATTATGTATAAGATTGATTTCACTCATCCCTGTCATGTGCACTTCATCGGCATCGGCGGGATTTCCATGAGCGGCCTTGCCGCTGTTCTGGTAAAAGAAGGTTTTGTGGTTACCGGCTCTGACGCAAAGAAGTCAAAGCTGACCGAAGCCCTTGAAAAGAAAGGGATCCGCATCGACTATCCGCAGAAGGCTGACAACATCCATCCGGAATCAGACGTCGTCGTCTACACAGCGGCTATCCATCCGGACAACCCGGAATTTGCGGAAGCTGTCCGCCAAAACAAGCCGATGCTGACCAGAGCCCAGCTTCTCGGGCAGATCATGGACAACTACGACAATTCCGTCGCCGTCGCCGGCACCCACGGAAAGACGACCACAACTTCCATGCTCTCCTGCATTCAGTTGCAGGCAAAGCTGGATCCGACCATCTCCGTCGGCGGAATCCTGAAAGAGATCGGCGGCAACATCCGCGTCGGCGATTCCGAACACTTTATCACGGAGGCATGCGAGTACACCAACAGCTTCCTCAGTCTCTATCCGCAGGTCGGTCTGATCCTGAATATCGATGCAGACCATCTCGACTTTTTCAAGGACCTCGATGACATCCGCCATTCTTTCCACCGCTTCGCGGGAAATGTAAAGGAGGGCGGTACTCTTGTGATCAATGGTGCGATCCCCCGCCTTTCAGAGATCACAGACGGAGTCAAGGCGAATGTCGTAACGTTCGGAACGGAAGATTCCGATTACTATCCGGTGTCGATCGGATACGACGACCATGGCGTCGGTCACTTTAACGTCATGCATCATGGGAAAGATCTCGGCCACTTCCAGCTGGAAATCCCGGGTGAGCACAATATCCTGAATGCTACCGCTGCGATCGCAGTGTCCGACATTCTTGGAATCAGCATGGACGATATAAGAGAGGGACTGCTCTCGTTCGGAGGCGCTGACCGCCGTTTCCAGATCAAAGGAACTTATAAAGGGGCTACCGTCATCGACGACTATGCCCATCATCCGACAGAGATCAAGGCAACGCTTGCTGCCGCAAAGAATTATCCTCACAAGAAGATCTGGTGTGTCTTCCAGCCGCATACCTACACCAGGACCAAGGCTCTGATGAATGATTTTGCGGAAGCCCTTTCCGCAGCGGACGCGGTCATTCTGGCTGACATCTTTGCCGCCCGCGAGAAGGATAATCTGGGAATCAGCTCCGATACCCTGAGGCAGAATATCGCCAACCTGGGAACAGACGCTTACTACTTCCCGTCCTTCTCACAGATCGAAGAGTTCCTTTCGGTGAATGTGAAGCAGGGCGACCTCCTCATCACGATGGGGGCCGGCGATGTCGTCAAAGTCGGAGAAGATCTGCTTGAGACTGAAAAATAAGTTCCGCCAAAGCCGGAAGCGAAAGGCTTTCTGAAACAGAGAGACATGTGACCCACACCCAACCTGCCGGGAGGGTGTGGGTTTTTCTGTGGATAAAACTGGGATAACTCAAAGACACAGGTGCATATTTATGTCCGCGACCTGTGTTATACTTGTGTTCACTATAGAAAAGGAAGGAGCGGTTTCATGAAAGTAGGCAGTACAGCAGAGATCGGAGCCACTCTTGTAGACAATCGTTTTATAGACTATTACATGGCAAAGGCAAACGGAGAGTTTGTCAAAGTCTATCTGTATCTTCTGCGCCTGGCATCGGCGAATGCCGATATCACGATCCCGGAGATCGCGGATTTCTTCGCGGAGACGGAGGGTGATGTCAGCCGCGCCCTGAACTACTGGGAGAAGGAAGGTCTGCTCCAGTTGGGCTTTGACCCGGAAGGGCACATCTGCGCCATCCGCATGGTCCTGGCGCCGGCGGCTGACCCAAGGAGGCTTTCCCCGCTGCCGGAGGCACCGCAGACAGAAGACACTTCTTCGATGGAAGAAGTTCCATCGGCAGGCAGGACTGATACACCGGTTCCTTCTTCCGCAGCGCCAGCTGGGATTGCAGGCCAGAAGAAGGATGAGCGCCAGCTTGACCGTGCGGTCCTCCAGCAGCTTATCTTCGTTGCCGAGCAGTACTTCGGTCATCTTCTTTCTCCCGGCGAGAAAGATATGCTGGAATACTTTATCGGTGACCTTGGTATGTCCTCCGATCTGGTATGTTTTCTGCTTGAATACTGTATCGGCAAGGGGCATCCTTCTGTCCGCTATATCGAGAAGGTCGCCCGGGCATGGGCCGGCAAAGGGATCAGGACTGTCCGGCAGGCAAAGGAGGAGACGCGCCTGTTCGGAGGCGACTATTCTCAGATCTTCAAGGAGCTGGGGCTTTCAAGGCAGCCTGCTCCCGCTGAGTGCAGGCTGATGGATAAGTGGCTTTCTGAATATGGCTTCTCTCTGGATCTCATCAGGGAGGCGTGCCGCCGGACACTGCTTCAGACGTCCCAGCCAAGCCTGACCTACCTCGACTCGATTCTGACATCCTGGAAAAATTCCGGAGCGAAGACTATGGACCAGGTCCAGAAGCTCGATCTGGCTCACGAGTCAGAAAAAAAGAAGAAAGCAGAAGCTCAGCCAGGAGATGTTTCTGCACAAAGAAAGCTTAAAAATTCCGGGCAGTTTAACAATTACTCTCACACGGATGTCGACTGGAATGCAGTCGGCTACCGGATCATGCAGAACCAGAGAAAAGGATAATCGGCCATGAGTCTTAGCAGAGTACAGTATGATGCGGTGATGCGGATCTACGACAAGCGTCAGATCCGGAATAACCGGATCATGCAGGAAAGAAAAAAAGAAGCATACACGAAGATCCCGGAGCTTGCCGCAATCGACCGGGAGACAGCGGACAAAGCTGTGGAGAGGCTCCGCAGAAGTCTTTTCGGCGAGCCGGCAGCTGCATCAGGTCTGCAGGCTGTTTCCGGCCAGCCGGCAGACGGCGCTGCAGAGTCTCTCTCCGCACTCTCTCCTGAAGCGCGGAAGATGAAGCTTCTGGCGGAGCATGGGTTCCCCGAAGACTATCTGGACCCGGTCTGCTCCTGCAAAGACTGCCATGATACCGGCTTTGTCGGCAATAAGCAGTGTCACTGCTTCCGTCAGGCGGTCATCTCCCTGTTCTACACACAGTCAGGTCTTCAGGATGTTCTGAAGAAAGAGAACTTTGATAACTTTTCTCTCGGCTATTATCCGGATGATATGATCAGCCAGGGCAGCGGGCTGTCTTCAAGGCAGATCATGGAGGAAAATCTGTCTGTATGCAGAGAGTTTGCTTCCGGCTTCGATCACCTGGTCCGGCCTTATCTCCTCCTGTTTGGAGAGTCCGGCCTCGGAAAGACATTTCTTTCCCACTGTATCGCAAAAGAGCTGATCGAGAGTGCACACTCCGTCATCTACTTCTCTGCCAAGGATCTCTTCGACAGGCTGGGGGACCTGAGATTCCGCTCCGGCAGATCTCTGGACGGCAGAGCTGATCCGGACTTTGACCCGGATATCCTGCAGAGTTCGGATCTTCTGATCATCGATGATCTGGGGACTGAGATGCCCAACGATTTTACAAAGAGCGAATTTTTCAATATTCTGAACACCCGGGTGATATCGGGAAAAGGAATCATCATCTCCACCAACAAGGATCTGATGGATATCTCTGACACCTACTCTCCGCGTATCATGTCCAGGATATCGGAAAACTTCCGCCTGCTTCATTTCTATGGAAGGGACATCCGGATTCTGAAATCACTGGGTTGAAGAATTTTACGTATCTGATACAATGGAGCCGGTCAAAGTGTCAAACCAGCCTTAGCGAGACTACATCATAGCGGATGGCAAAGTTTGAAAGGGCAGACAACGACAGGAGAATATTCATTATGACATACGCTGCAAAACGTAACCGCGATTCTCTTCCGGTCGGTGATCTTGGGATCATCGCCCTGAAGTCCAGTGAAGAGCTGGGGCAGAGAGTCAATGACTACATTGTCCAGTGGCGGACTGAAAGAGATCACAAGCACAAGGGACTGCCTCAATATGAGAGATATGCCAAAGGCAATTACCTGATCAAGTCAGAGAATCCCCGTTTCGGAAGCGGCGAAGGGAAGGGCATCATCTACGATTCCATCCGCGGCGAAGACCTCTACCTTCTGATCGATGTATGCAATCACAGCATCACCTACAATATGCGCGGCAGGGTCAACCATATGTCTCCGGATGACCATTTCCTTGATCTGGAGAGGATCATCTCCGCAATCGGCGGCAAGGCGAGAAGGATCAATGTCATCATGCCGTTTTTGTATGAAAGCCGCCAGACCGGAAGAAGCGGCCGTGAGTCTCTTGACTGTGCCCAGGCGCTGAAGGATCTCGTCAATATGGGTGTCGAGAACATCATCACCTTTGATGCTCACGAGCCTCGTATCATGAACGCGATTCCGCTCTCCGGATTCGAGAATTTCCGTCCGGTCTATCAGTTCATCAAGGGTCTCTATCGCGCATGCCCGACCTTCGATGTCTCCCCTGACAAGCTTCTCATCGTAAGCCCGGATGAAGGGGGTGCTTCCCGTGCGATCTACATGGCGAACGTCCTCGGCGTCGACATGGGAATGTTCTATAAGAGAAGGGATTACACCACTCTGGAGAATGGTGTGCATCCGATCATTGCACATGAGTTCCTTGGCGCGGACGTATCCGGCAAAGATGTCGTCATCATCGATGACATGATCTCGTCCGGCGACGGAGCAATCGAGATTGCAAAGCAGCTGAAAAAGCGCAATGCAAGAAGAATCTTCATCTGTGCGACCTTCGGGCTCTTCACGGAAGGCTTCGAAAAGTTCGACGATGCTTATGAAAGCGGTCTCTTCGATGCCATCCTTACTACCAACCTGACCTACCAGAAGCCGGAGCTTCTCGAGAAGGAATGGTACACCAGCTGCGACCTGTCCAAGTTCGTGGCGCTTATCATCGATACCCTGAACCATGACGGTTCCCTGAGCGAGCTTCTGAACCCCGTCGACAGGATCAACAAATTTCTGGCGAAGAGGGGCGTCGTGAGACCGGCGGAAGAATAAAAGCTGATATTGCCTTCCCGTCTGATAAGCAGGGACGAAGCTATAGAAGCCCCGGGTGCTCCGGAGCTGAGATTCATTTGAGCAGAATCTCAGTCCCAAAGTCCCGGGGCTTTCATAGTTTCATCCCCAGATTCACTTTTCGGTACAATGATCAGTGGTGGAACAGTCTGATTCCGGTGAAGACCATCGCCATGTTGTACTTGTCGCAGCAATCGATGACTGCATCGTCACGGATGGATCCGCCCGGCTCTGCAACGTAGTCCACGCCGCTTCTGCGGGCTCTTTCGATATTGTCGGAGAACGGGAAGAATGCGTCGGAGCCAAGGGTCACGCCGTGGAGCCTGGAGAGCCACTCTCTCTTTTCCTTCTTAGTGAATTCGGACGGCTTCTCGGTGAAGATTCTTTCCCATGCACCATCTGCCAGAACGTCTTCCGGCCATTCGCCCATGTAGACATCGATGGCATTATCACGGTCTGCGCGATGGACATCCTCGCGGAACGGGAGATTCAGGACCTTCGGAGACTGTCTCAGCCACCAGTTGTCAGCCTTGGATCCGGCAAGTCTCGTGCAGTGTATTCTGGACTGCTGGCCTGCTCCGATGCCGATTGCCTGACCGTCCTTGACGTAGCAGACAGAATTAGACTGCGTATACTTCAGAGTGATCAGGGAAATCTTGATATCACGGATTGCCTCCGGAGTCAGGGTCTTATTTCTGGTAACGATGTTGGAAAGGAACTCATCATCGATCACCAGGTTCTGTCTTCCCTGCTCGAAAGTCACACCGAATACCTGCTTATGTTCCAGCTCCGCCGGCTTGTAGGACGGATCGATCCGGATGACAACATAGTTGCCCTTCTTCTTGCTCCTCAGGATCTCAAGTGCCTCATCTGTATAACCAGGAGCGATCACTCCGTCGGAAACCTCTCTCTTGATAACGGAAGCCGTATCCGCATCGCAGACATCCGAAAGTGAAATAAAGTCGCCGAAGGAACTCATTCTGTCGGCGCCTCTTGCGCGGATATAGGCACAGGCAAGCGGGGACATATCTTCCTTCATATCATCGACCCAGTAGATTTTTCTCAGAGTCTCATTCAGCGGAAGTCCGACTGCCGCACCTGCAGGAGATACATGCTTAAAAGAAGTCGCTGCAGGAAGTCCGGTCTCTCTCTTCAGCTCAGAGACCAGCTGCCAGCCATTCAGGGCATCCAGGAAATTGATATAACCCGGTCTGCCATTCAGGACGGTTACGGGCAGATCTGCTCCACCCTCCATAAAGATCCTGGCTGGCTTCTGGTTCGGGTTGCATCCATATTTCAGCTGTAATTCGTTCATATTCTCTCTCCTAAGACTGCTGCGATCATGAATTCTTGTTTACGATTCTGGTCTCATACTTCCCGGTTGCGATATCGATATAACGCACGAACAGGGAAACCTTGTTGTCCGGATTCAGATTGGTCCAGACCAGGTCCGTGAACGCATCGATATCTCCCGATATGTCAACTTTGACCGGCTCGCCCTCAAAAGATGGAAGCGGATTGCCGTCGGAGATATAAGTGTGGATGAAGTGGCCCACTCCTGCTTTCGGATTCTCATAGGAGAAGGTGAATCGCTCGCAGGAGGACGGATCGCCATCCGCGCTCTTAAGGATGGACATCCGATACTCAAACCTGCCTTCTCTTACACTGAGAAGAGCAGAGATTCGAGGAGTATAGTTCGGACCATCCGGTTCGAACTCGCGGCTTCTCAGGGACTGGCCAAAGGTCTTGCCCGCCTTAAGGCCATCGTAGACCGTGTCCGTCTGATCGCCGTTCGTCACGATCGTGTTGGTACCCAGGACTCTGACCGGAGAATAGATGATCAGGCTCGGATCTTCCATCCTGGAAGGATCAAAGGCCTGTGTGCGGATTCCTTCGCCATCCTTTACAAATACACGGTTGCGGCTATTGGTGCTTCTGCCCATGATAAAGTAAGCGGTGACTGCATATTTTCCGTCTTCTGATACCCCGGCAACGATTCCGCGTCCCGGATAAGTATTGCCGGAAAGTTCAGCAGCCAGTGATTTCTGCTCCATGAAAATCCTCCCTTGTTCAATCCACAGACCTGTCAGTCCGGTGCCTGCCTCATCTTCAGAGCGCTTGCAGCAGTCCCCACAATCTGCGGTTTCCATTTACGCATCACTTTAGAATAGAAAGAAATGGAAGCACTGTCAAGCTGACAGATTGTCGTGCCTCATAACCGCCTGTTTTGCCGGCTTCTCTGTAATATATAGCTCTCCTGATTCCAGTGTACTTACTTTGTGCCGCACCGCTCTCCGCATTCTCAATGCTATCTGTATCAGATCTCCGCGGCCAGACGCTTCTCCCTGCCCTGGCAGGTGAAAAGGATGATCTGGTGACCATACCCCGCCAGAAATTTCAGCGCATCCTTCAGGCGGGCATCATCATACATCGCAAATGGCTCGTCCAGAAGCAGCGGCAGATCCGCTCCGCCTGAGAGCAGTTCCCCCGAAGCGATTCTGAGTGCAAAATAGATCTGGTTCATGGTCCCATAGCTGACCTGCTGCAGCTTCAGCAGACGGTCCGGCGTGTTGATGACGACCTCCATCTTCTCGTTCATGGAGATGCTTTGATAGCGCCCGCCCGTCATCCGGTCAAGCAGCCCGGACACCCTCGCCGAAAACTGCTCACCGGTCTCATGGTAGATACTGGATGAGAGTCGGCTGATTCTGTCCAGTGCCAGATCAACCGCCTCAAGATCCAGCGTATTCTTCGTAAGCCCTTCTTTCTTCTCCGAGAGCTTCGCAAACTCTGTCTGCAGCTGGCATTGGCGCATCTGCTTCTCCCGGATTTCCCTTGCCAGTGCTTCAGCCCTCCCTGAAGCTGCCGCAGAACTGAGATCCTGAAGATGCCGGTCACTATGTACTCCTGAATCCGCGTTCCCCTCAGGCGTCCCGCCTTCGGAAATGTCCGCCGCCCTGTCTTTCTTCTGGCTCTCCATGATTCTCGCTACATCGGCTGCCATCCGCTGTCTTGCAATCTGCTCCTCTTCTTCGAGAGTCTTCTCCTGCTGTCTTTGCAGGCGGCGTTTCCGTGCTTCCAGCTCCGGGTCGACCGAATCGTCCCGGAAACCCAGGAGCTTGTTCATGGTACTGTATCGCTTTACGGACCTCTCCGCTTTCTTCAGTTTTCGCCTGCTCTTCTCGTCAAGGACCTCTGACTCTCTGTGCAGAACAGAATCTCCCTCCCGGGCAGAATTCGCCTGTGAGGCAGATTCCTTCTCCCTCTCAGCCTGCATGTAAGGCTTTCTTTGAGACAGCGCCGCCAGCATCAGGATAGAGACGATGATGACGATTCCCCCAAGTGCGAGAAGAAGAACCTCCATCGTATGATTCGATGCAAAAAAACCGCAGAGCCCTGCGAGGACACCTACCGCCAGTAGAAGAAGGGCAAGGACCTTCGGAAGATGCCCGGTGCTCCCTGTACGGAAGCTGTCACCGGCACTGTCATAGGTGTCAGGCACTCGCTGAGTACCTGGCACCGCTGTCTTCCCCGCAGCTGCCACCGTCTGCCCTGAACCTTCACAGGTGCCAGGTACCGTCCCGTCAGCTGACACCTTTTCGGGCTGTCCGCCCGCTCCGGCTGCCTTTCTCTGGAAGGTGGCTTCCCCGCCTGCCTTTGGACCTTCCTTCATGCGATCCGCAAGCCTTTCCATCTCGGAGCGGACGTACTCCGACTCTCTTCGATTCTCATCGATCTGTCGTTCCACTGCATCCAGCTGTTTCTTCCGGTCTGTCTCGAGCTCTCTTCTCTTCTTTTTGAGGATCTCCATCGCAGCGGATACATCCGTTGATGCATTCCCGGCCTGCTCCATATTGACCAGATAGTTTCTGAGATCTGTCCCCAGTTGTGCATCCGTCTCCGCCTGAGCCTGGCGGATGTAAAAAGTGTTGAGGAAGTCCGTCTCGGTCAACCCTCCCGTGAGGCGGCGAAGAAAAGCTTCCGGATCGTCCATCTCGAGGCCCTCGGTCTCGCAGACGACAGACAGACTCTCATCCTTCTTCAGGAAATTCCGCTCGATCCGGTAGATCCTGCCCTCAAAAAGGACTCTCATCGTCCCGGCAAAGAAGTCCGGATTGTTCCACGGCTTCCTCAGCTGATATTCATCGAGATTCTTCGATCTGTTTCTGGCGATGCCGTACAGCATTGCACGAATGAAGGAAAAAACGGTGGACTTGCCAGATTCATTTCCACCTTCGACCACGTTCAGGCCTGCATGAAATTTCAGTCTGTAGTCCGAGAACTTGCCATAGTTCTTCAGCCAGCATTCCAGAATCTCCATCTTTCCCCCTTATTTCCTGTTCTCACCGGCAAGCAGAGCCTCAAGTCCAACCTGCAGGGCTTTCTGCTCCACCTCTGTGAGATTTTTCCTTTCAAAACTTTCGATATAGCGTCCGATCAGCTGCCCATGATATCTCTGCCGAAGCTCATCCAGATGCACCGCTGCACTCGTCTGGTCGTCTACACTCAGGATCAGCCCGGCAGACCCGATCAGATCTGTATCAAAGCGGACGCCCGGCGCCCGCTGCCCTTTCAGCACAATCTTATAGATGTTCTCCGGTCCTTTCTGCCCGATCGCACGCGCAACCGTATCACGAAGCGAGAACGTCGTGTCCCCTTCCGTCACACTGACCGTCATCGTCACATACTCCCGCCTTGCCTTCGGCACAAACTTCAGACTTACACTGTGGCCGGCTGTCTCTCCGACGATATAGCCATGCGGTCCTTCATCGCCTGCATCGATCGGTGATAACGCCCCTGAATAAGCCGCCCTGTTCTTCAGAAGGATCTGCGGCTTGTGAATATGCCCCAGCGCAATATAATCAAACCCCGACAGCGACATCTCCTGAGGCGAATACGGAATATGCTGCGCGTCGCCGCCGTGTGCCAGAAGGATATGAAAAAAGTCGTTGTCCTCCGGTTTCAGCCCATCATATAGACGTCTGTCGATCTGAGGTTTGTTATAAGAAAACCCGTAAACTTCCGTGCCAATGTGTCCGAATGTAATGCACTCGCAGCCTTCAGCCCCCAGGAGAGCTACATTTCCCGGAAAATGGAACGTGCGCCACGCACTTTCCCCGGATACATAGTCATGGTTACCGGCAATCAGAGCGAAACACATATGAGGAAAGGAGGAAAAAAGATAGCTGACTTCCCGCAGCCTCCTCTCATCAGGCGGGGTGTGAAAAAGATCGCCCGCGATCAGGACCAGGTCTGCCTTTCTCTCACCGGCATCCTGAAGGGACGACTGGAACGTCTCCCAAAGCTCGCGGCTCCTCTTCTCTCCCCACTCCGTCTTTCCGTCCGGAATGCAGCCTAGATGAACATCCGCCATGTGCACAAATCTCATATGCCCCTCCTTTCTGATGATGTCATGTTATCCTATCCGCCTTGAAAGGTCAAAGAGCTGTACATACAAAAAGCCCTCCACAGGCGGCCTTTTTACATTCCCCGGAATAAAAAGGTCCCGGGAAGACCTTCCCGGGACCTTTATATGATTGAAATGCCGAATCCCAAAAAGGCTTACAGAGACCTTTTTATGATGTCTCACCAAAGATGTCCCGGCACTCCAAACATATCAGTTTATTGATATACCTCTTGTAGTATACGCTAAATGGCCGGCTTTGACAACTGATTTGCCAAGATAAGCAGACGCTGTGTATCGTTTTTGTAAAATCAAGGCAGGTCCGCCTCAAAAGTCGTTTTCATTTTCCCATATAGAATGTTATACTGAACCTGCTTCGAAAAATCAGAACCTGACTTTCATATGTGAAAAAGGGAGGAATCAGGAATGGGACTTATTAAAGAATTCAGGGAATTTATCGCCCGCGGCAACGTCATGGACATGGCAGTCGGTGTGATCGTCGGCGGCGCTTTCAGCACGATCGTCAATTCACTGGTCAATGACATCATCATGCCGGTCATCTCGATCGCAACCGGCAAGATCGACTTCTCCAGCATGTTCATCTCTTTGAACGGAGAACATTACGCAAGCCTTACGGCAGCCAAGGATGCCGGAGCTGCCGTATTCGCATACGGAAGCTTCATCCAGAATGTCATTCAGTTCCTGCTCATCGCTTTCGTCCTCTTCCTTGTCATCAAGGGAATGAACAAGGCTCATGAGAAACTATCGAAACCGGCACCTGCTGCCGCTCCGACCACAAAGATCTGCCCGTTCTGCAAGAGTGAGATTTCAATCGACGCAACCAGGTGCCCGCACTGCACATCCGAGCTGCCGGCTGAGAAGAAAGCCTGAAACTCTGACGCATAAGCGCCTCCCCATACCCAGGAGGCTTGCTTTTCGGCACAGGCACGGTCGGTCCTTCTTGACTTGCCGCATTACAAAGCAAAACCGCAGGGAAAGATGTTCTTTCTTTCCCTGCGGTTTTTTCATCTCCAAAGCCTCTCATCTTCCATCCCATGCCGGTCTGTCAGCACCCTAAGCGGAATCAGCTTTTCACACTTCTCCCACCAGATCCACGATCGTCATGTCGTGATGTACTTCTTTCAGAAATGTGCCAAAGATGTCCTTTGTGGCAACTTTCAGACTTGATGTGTTGATACACGGATGCACCCCGATATATTCTGCCTCCGCGATCTCACGGTCGACCAGCAGCCGGACATGATTCTCCTTGTCGTTCATCAGCCCCAGCACGGACAGAGAACCCGGTGTGATATCCAGGAATTTCAGCATATACTCAGGGGACGCAAAAGAAAGCCTCGCTGAGCCTATCTGATGGGAAAGTTCCTTTGTCTTGAAGACCTTCTCTCCCGGCATCATCAGCAGAAAGAAATTCGTCTGCTGGCGATTGCAGAGAAGCAGATTCTTTGTCACCTTAGCGTTCAGAACCGCATCGATCTCCCTGCAGGCTTCCATCGTATCAGCATGAGCCTCCGGGTGATCGGTCCTCCAGTAGCGGATTTTTAGCCGGTCCAGCAGATCATAACATCTGATTTCTTTCTCGAGCCGCCCCGATACATCCGCCGGGCGCCCTTCTTCCAGTACAAGCCCCATGACATTTTTCCTCCTCTTCAGAATAATAGCAGAGCCTTTCTTGTAGACGTAACGACTATCGTAACTGAGGAACATACCATATTCATAAGCCTTCGCATACAATGCATCACTCAGATGCTCCCCACCAGCATAACCAGGTGATTAGAAACGTGATCAGCAGATATCTTGTTAACTTATTCTGCGGCTTCATTGAACATTTCCCCCCCCTGGATACATTACTCAACATTTTAATAACATTACTAAACATTTCGATAACATTACTTTTTTGTAATGTTCATACAAAGGGAGCCGGAACCTGATTGCTTTCAGCCACTGTCCACTCTTGGTTTTTTCTTCATGTCCTCATAGTGTTTATCAAAAGGATCCAGCTCATCCAACTCGCTCAGAAGATAATGTGTCTCAAACTTGAAATCACAGTCTGTGATATCAAGATTACCACAAACACTCACGCCTGTCCTTATCAAAAACAAGCATTAAAATAAGGGCTGTCCACCGTGGATTTCTCTGCAATGAATAGCCCTGATTTCGCAAATGCAGCCAGAATAAGACCTTCTGTATTTCACTGATTTGCTTTCATATATTGCCCTGTCAGTGAATCCTTTGCCTGTATCAGTTCCTCCGGTATTCCTGTGAAGACCACTCGTCCTCCTTGGCTTCCACCTCGGGGACCCATTTCAATGACCCAATCAGCCGCCGCGATCATCTCCACCGGATCCGCAAATGCAATTTCCGGTTTGATCACACCTCTGCCGCCGCAGACCGGGCAGGCACCCTTGGAATTGAAGCTGAACCACTCAACGCCAACGCTATTGGTTTCTGCAAATTTCCTCCGAATCATATCTCCGATTCCGGAGTGTTCCCTCCGAATCAAAAAGTCTGTCTTCCACCAGCGTCAGTTTCTTTCCAAGCCCGGTACAGTCCGGACACATGCCGTGCGGATGATTGAAAGAATACGCCATTGACCCACCCGCACTCGGACTTCCGACGCGTGAAAACAGAAGTCCTGATTCACATAAGCATTCGATTTTGTAACTGCTTTGCCCAAAATAACAACTGTCTCGACAGTCCCCTCCTTAGCCCACCATGCTATGTCTGGCTCGGGACAGGACGATGCATGCCGGCTCATCCCGCTGCCTGATTCGGACCGAGACACAGAATGCGCGGGCACGCGTTATTCAATGGTCATACATTTCCCTGAGTGAAATATGTCTGATCTGCTCTGACTCCTCTGCCTCAAATCCGGAACGTGATATGAATGCATACCTGTAACAGTTCATGCCTGTAGCCTGGACCTGTGCGATTTCCTGGGCAATCATCTTTTCTGAAACAGGAGCCTTTCTGAATTTGACTTCATAGAAGCAATATCCATTCTCATCTGTCGTCACAACATCAAATTCGCCATTCGTCCTGCTTTTCGGGTCATCGTAGTAATATTTTCCGATGTTTTCGAACGATGGATCGATCCTGCCACTTTTGTTTTCCCGGATCAGGTACTGGCGGGCTATGATTTCAAATCGTTTCGGAACATATCTTGTTTCAAAATCCTCAACAATGTACCGGTCATAAAACATTTCTGCATCCATGAATCCCAGCTGCGAAGCATGGCTGAAAATATATCGGTAATAGAAAAGCGACAGATTGTCGCAGACAGAATAACTGGCCTTCTTCCTGTTGCCTGGGTCATTGATCGGCGACGTTTTTTCCACCACTTCCATCTTTATCAGTTTATTCAGTATATCGATCAGCGTCGGTCCGCTGGATACATGCGATTGCGAGAGAATATCACTGAATTTTGTATATCCCTTCGCGAGTGCCGTAAACACTTCATTGGCATTTGCCATCTTCGCAATCTCACTTTGCAGATAGATCTGCACTTCGTTTTCCAACCTGGCGCCTTCAGAGGCAACCAGGCCTATGATATTCTCTTTTACGGAAATACGGTCGTCAACCAGCCGGTTATAGTATGGTACTCCGCCAAACACCGAATACATCCTCACTTTATCTTCATCAGAATAACTCGGATAGAATCCTGCTGAGTCAAAGTAATCCATCTGCTTCAGTTCGACAGGCAAATCGATTCTTCCATAAAGAGGATTGTTTTTCTCCAGAAGTGATTTCATCACGCCCACATAGGATCCAAGCAGGATCAGCTTCATGTGTGATGTGTCTTTGTATTTGTCGATCAGTGTCTGGAGTATGCTGTCCATGCCCTTTACATTCTCCCGAAGGTATGGATACTCATCCAAAACAAGAATCACACTGTTTTTCTCTGACATTCTGAATATATACTCCAGAATTTCTTCCGCTTTTCTATATCCCAGGACCGGCAAAGAGAATTTCTCGGAGAGCACTTTTCCGATACCTTCTACATTGCTTTCCTCGGCAACCTGCCGACACTCATAGTAGACTGCCGGAATCACTCCATCAGAAATTGCTTTTTTTACCAGCTCACTCTTTCCGATCCGTCTTCTCCCATATATCAATACTGCCCGAAATCCCGGCGCGCTGATTTCACCGCCTAGCCTCTTCAGTTCCCATTCTCTTCCAATAAATTTCATTTTATTCGGTCATCTCCGATTCGGTTTATTTCGAATTATTGTCATTATATTGTACAGGCAGTTAAAAGTACAGTGCTGTCAGCAGAGTATGTTATCCTCATGACATTAGCATCATAAACAGAAGCATCAGCGGCAGCAGAAATCCTTTCTTCTGTTTCATAGTCTCTCGTCCTCCCTCTTTGCTGTGCAGACATCCTGCATCTGTTTCAACGATACTCCCCCCGGTATGATTTCAAGGAAAAATGAATCCCGGCTGACACATGACCGGCCGAGATTTTCTTATGTCGCTTCTTCAATTACGATCCTGGTTTTTCATCTTCCTGTACTCATCCATGCCCAGGCTAACGTTCACGAATGTTTTTGCCGTTTCATACTGCCGGACCAAAAGTGCCACGCACTCGACGGTTTGTTCCTTGACCCACCAATTCTCAGTCCTTTAAACACGCAATAGGAACAACAAATACTCCGTCGTCCCTCTTGTATGCAAATGGTGCCACTCCGCACAACACCATAAGAAAAGACGGCCTCTTCATCTTGTCTGTATCAATTCTGCCTGCCAGTTTCAATAAGTTCTCTGCGCCTTCACTTATGAGCTTATCTCCTCCCAGTTTAATTTCAATCAGGCCATATCTGCCATCACGCAGATGTATCACCGCATCACATTCAAGGCCGGTCTTATCTCTGTAGTGATATACATTTCCGTCAAGTGCGTCTGCATATACCCTCAGATCCCTTACACACAGGTTCTCGAAGATCAGTCCCATCAGTTTCAGATCATTAACCAGGTCCTGCGGACCAAGTCCCAACGCTGCCGATGCTATGGAAGGATCCACAAAATATCTCGTATCCGAAGTGCGGATGGCGGTTTTTGAACGCAGGTCAGGATTCCATGCAGGGGAATCCTCAATGACAAATATTCTTTTCAGTGCATTCAGGTAACCATAAAGTGATTCCTTATCAAAGGTTTCTATGTCATTGCTCAGAACATCTTTTCTGATCGTCTCCAGAGAAGCCTGCGTTGCAGCATTTCTGGCATAAGAGCGCATCAGACGTTTTGACCGCTCCGGGTCTCTTTTTACATCATCAACCCTGGAAATATCATCATTCACAACTGCATCGTAATAATCAAAAGCCTGCCTTAATGCTATCTTTCCGGGCTGATTCACAGCCACAGGCCATCCTCCTCTGCAGATCAGGAATGCAATATCATCGATGCTGTGATCATCCATGCCGCTTATGTCTTTCTGTGCAAACAGATCTGCCAGTGATACCTGTCCTGAGGAGTCTTTCGATTCGTATAATGACATTGGTCTCATACGCATCCGTACGATCCTGCCTGTACCGGTGTGCATACTCTCATCCAATTTTGCGGGAACAGAAGACCCTGTAAGAATAAACTGGCCGAATTCTCCTCTTCTGTCAACTTCATATCGAACAGCATTCCAGAGATTCGTTGCAATCTGCCATTCATCGATTAGATGCGGAGTTGCGCCTTCAAGCAGATTCGAAGGCTTGATTCTCGCCATCTGCTGATATTGCTCCGTCATATCCGGACGATCCATCTCAATAACACTTTGGGCAATATGTTTCGCAGAGGTTGTCTTCCCACACCATTTTGCTCCCTCGATCAGAACAGCGCCTTTCGCTTCCAGGTGCTCAAGAAGCACTTTATCTGAGACTCTTTGATAATATTTCTTCATACAAAGTCATCCTATTCTTTAACCGAGCAATTGGCATAAATTCAAGCGAGTATTTGGATATATTTTATCCGACTATATGGATATACTATGCCCGAGTTAATGGATTTTGTCAACCTTTTCCAGTATAAAAGCCTTATTCGTATTATCCTTACAAGGGTAATACGATCCGTGAAATCCATCGATTTCTGTCTCAAAATGCCTTTTGTACTTCATATGTCTTCTCCATCCTCATTCCATGCTGTTTAGGCGAAGCGAGCTTTATTAACCTCTCAGCAAGCGGGCGGTTCATGGAAATCGGTTTTGTCTCTGAACTGTAATTCCGTGTGGTATATATTACCGGTTTCATATACTTGCCATCAGCCATTTTTCAATACGAGTTACTACACCCACAATCACGCCACTGAACCTAATCAGTAGTGAGTAGCCCTGATCTATCTTAGAGAAACCGGAATTGTATGTCAACGTAGGCGATGTGGTTTCTATCAGTTACAGTCTTTCTTCGATAAACCTCTGTGTGCTTTTCATGTTCATCGTTTCAGCCATCCTTATTCTGCCAGTATGGCGGCCAGCTCCTCAAAATCCTCTTTTGCTTCCTTGAAGTACGGAAGCATGGCATAGCAGTGCATCATGTCCGGTCTTTCCCGGACAGTATATTTCACACCGTATTTTTCGCATGCAGATATAAAATTCTGTTTGGCTCCATACAGCACTTCATCTGTACTATACACAAAGTGAATATGATCCACGCCTGACAAATCGCCTTTGGATATATGGATCATGAATTCCGGCACATCATCCCGTCCCTGGCGCTCGTACCGCTCGACCTTTTCCATGAAAGCGTAGTCTACCATCATATCCTTCGGGTTGTTTTTCTGCATGGCGGCACGCTCTTCATCGTTCCAGGGCACCTCGCCCGGTGAGACTGCGACGATATGACGCGGCATGGGGAGCTTGTCCTGCATCGTATTGTTGTAAGCTGCAATCCCGATGGCCAGCGCTCCGCCGGAAGAAAAGCCGCAGGTACTGAGATTTCCCGCACCGTAAAGCGTGGTCAGCTGTCTGTAGCACTCATATGCCATTTCGTAGGCGTCTGTAATGCAGTGGTCGATGCATAGCGGATACATCGGAAACCAGACATCACACCCGGTTCTATTCACAAGCTTTACAAGCACATCCACATCCCCCTTGTCGGGTCCGATCATCATGCCGCCGCCGAAGAAGAAGAGGATGGATCTCTGAGCTCTGGCCTCTGATTTCTGAACAATCAGAACCTTCTGTCCCATCACCTCGTGCTCTTTATAGACTGCTTTATGGTCTTTTGGCATGTAGAAGCCTCTTGAGCGGTTCATCTTTCGCACTTCTTCAAGGAACTGCTCCTCCGGCAGGGAATATTTCTTTTTGATCCCGGACAGCTTCATGCCGAGATTGATGGTTTTTGCAATAAAGCTCATAGGTTGTTCTCCTTCTGTATTTTCCGATTACCATCTCAGCAGGAGCAGGAAGCCCCGCCTTCCACCTTCGTCCACGACTTTCCCCGTGGCTCTGGTTTCAATGCAGCCCGGGTAAGAAGTGTAACGACTTCGACAGTCTCCTTGTTAACCCACTGACTTCTCACATCTTCTCAGCAGTATGGGAATAATGGATATACTGCGTTCCATAAAAGGACGGATATTCTTCACCGGCATAGATTACTGCCGGATCTGCTGCTGTCTCCTCTGCCTTGCAGAAGCTTGCAAGGTGTCGTGAAAAATCACTGTTCGGTGTCATAGATGATTTGATTTCAAACGGATACAGCATACCCTCCTTCTTCAAGACCATATCGACCTCAACGCCTTTTGCCGTGCGGACAAAAAACAGATTTGGCTCCTCTCCAGCATTCAGGCGTGCCTTCAGTGCCTCAGAGACAACCAGATTCTCAAAAAGCTGGCCGCGGAGAGGATCTCTGGATACCTGTGCAGCACTCTCCAGACCGATCAGATAGGAAGCAAGCCCAACTTCAGAAAAGTAAACCTTGGGTGACTTCACCTGCTGTTTACTGAGATTTGAATAATAGGGTTTCAGCAGAAAGACGACAAACGATGCCTCCAGAACGGAAAGCCATTCCCGCAGCGTCGTTGATGAGACCCCCACTTCTCCGCTCATAGATGAGAGATTCACGATCTGGCCTGTCCTTCCGGCAAGTAGTGTCAGGAATCGAAGAAAGGTATCGAGATTTTTTACTTCCAGAAGTCCTCTTAAGTCCCTTTCAACATAGGTTTCGAGATAATCACGGTAATAGATATGGGGCTTGCGAGAATTCGCCCGGTAAAGTTCAGGCATAAATCCCCTGAGCAAAAGGGAATCTGCATCTGAAATATCGAATTCTCCGGAACTATGCCGGATTTCTTCCATGCTGAGCGGCATCAGGGTCATCAGGCTTGTACGTCCCGCCAGTGATTGAGCGATGCTCTGGCGCAGCAATGGCTGGTGGCTCCCAGTCAGAATAAATCTTCCGTTTTTCTCACGATTCGCATCTACGCGGACCTGTATAGCAGACATAAGATCCGGCACACGCTGCACCTCATCAATGATAAGGGGTTCCTTATACCGTGCGAAAAATCCTTCATAATCCATGCGGGCCAGTTCCCTGGTCTTAGGGTCTTCTAGGTTCGCATAATTGTATTCCGGAAACAAATTTCGAACCAAAGTCGTTTTCCCGGACTGCCTCGGCCCCAACAGTGTTATGACCGGCACTTGAGTAATGAGTGCGAGCATCTCTCTTGATAACGTTCTCTCAATCATAAATAGTCCATCCCTTCCTCAAAAGGATAATACTTATGGGCATGTTTTTCAAGTTTCGTCTTTAATTTATTCCCTTGTCCTCCCTCTTTGCTGTGCAGGCAACCTGCATCTGTCTCAACTATACTCCCCCCGGTATGGTTTCAAGCAAAAATGAATCCCGGCTGACACATGGCCGGCCGGGATCTGCTGCGGATCTACCGCGTTTTCAATCCTTATTCTTGTTTTTCAGCTTTCTGTACTCATCCATGTCCAGGCTCACATTCACGAAAGTCTTTGTTTTTTCAAATTGCCGGACAAGCAATGCCCCGCATTCGATGTGGCTCGATTGCTCCAGATGGATGTCAAATCCCCAGAAAATCATACAGTTCGTTCTCGGAAATAAATCTACGGCTTTTTTGACCTCAAAATTGCCATTTTCTCGACCGCGAACGTTCTCGGAAACAGGTCGATGTACTTGTCCCTACTATATATAAGCAGCCGCACATATTTTCCAATCGCCTCGACTCATCGCTCTGAGGGAATATGTCCGAAAAGCTGTGATTTCCCATCCACTCGA
>Ga0326514_10000092_pt1 | contig 53693 bp, 61 predicted proteins | sample 3_2548_0518_D_FD_203653 | JGI IMG/M metagenome (GOLD analysis project Ga0326514, IMG submission 203653) | Bovine rumen microbial communities from UC Davis, California, United States - 3_2548_0518 | ecosystem: Host-associated > Mammals > Digestive system > Stomach > Rumen | place: USA... | reverse complement strand
CGTCACCGCCCCGCTTGGTTTTCCGGACAACGTCACAGTACCTTGGCGAGGCACATGCTCACCAAGGTACTGCTTTGTCCGTCCGCTTCTATTCGTCACGGGTTATTCTGTTACAGCTTACAGTATAGCACATATCGAGTGGGAATTGTGGGAATGTTACAGATAGGCGCGAATTTTTTTGCTGACCGTGGTCCTGTCATAGTGCCGCGCGTCTCCGATCTCGGCGTATGTATGCAGCAGAATGAAATGCTCGCGCATCATTCCCTGCACTTCGGTATCAGGGATGGTATCGATGAATTCTTCGATCAGGATGATCTGACGCTGCGCGTCTATTTTTTTACGGGTCAGTTTGTCGACCAACTTTTCGCGCTGTTCTGCCAGCGCCGCCACAGGATCACCTGTGCCGCTGCTCTTGACACGCACGCCGGAATAATCCACCGCTTTCAGGATACCGATCTCATTCAGTTCTTCTTCGATCGCCATGATCTCCACGCGCAGGTCTTTATATCTGTACATCTCTCTGATCGTCATGATCTCACCTCTGCTTGATACACTCTAACTCTGTTCTGTTTCATCCCGCCAGAATTCCCACGGCTCCGGAAGCTCACGCCAGGCGACGGCATGAGCACCGGCGGCCCCGTTGAATTTACAGCCGCGCCATGCAGCCGTGCAGACAGCGCCTTTGTCCGTGGTGATCAGATAGCTGCCTTGCTCCTTCGGCTTCCGCTGAGAGAGAGGACGCCATTCGCCGAAGCTGTAGATGTTATCGTCGATCACATGCTCCACCCGGATCATGCCGTCCTCCATCAGGTCTATGTGGTAGTTCTCTTTCAGCTCCGCAAGATCCTCCTCCACGCCGGTATCGCCGGAGAGGATGAACCCGGCTTCTTCGGCGATATCTTTGAGGAGCCGACACAGCCGATCCGTAGGCCAGCCGTATCGGTCGCCGAGCTTCAGGGCGAATAGACACTGAACAGCACGGATCGTGAATTGCGTCGCTTGCTCGGAAGTGTGCTTGTACAGCCACTCGAATTCAGCGTTGATCTTATCCGCGGCCCGCCGGTCCGCGATCTGGACAACGCTGCCGTCGTGCAGTTTCAGTTCACCGTAGTATCTCGCTTTCATTCCGATCCCTCCTTACTGCTGTACATATTTCCGGTGAGCATCACGCAGATCGTCGTCGTTCAGGTCAAGATAAATCTGCGTTGTTGCTACGCTTTCATGTCCCAGCATCTTTGAGACCAGTGTCAACGGCATCCCCTTCTGTAACGCGAATGTGGCGCAGGTCCTTCGGAATTTATGAGGGTGTACTTCATCCACGCCAGCCCTGTCTCCGATCGCCTTGACCCGATTGCGAATCGTACCGATATCTGCATGTTCTGTCTGATGAACATATTCCGGAAATTTGTACCATTCTTTTTTTTCGATGTTTTTCAATTTTGCCAATTGAATAATCGGTGTTCTCTCGGTGGCTATACGCGGGAACAGATATGGATTTGTATCACGGCGCTCCTTCATGTATTTCTCATAAGCGACAACCGCTTTGGCGTTCATGTAAACAATACGGTATTTTTCGCCTTTGCCGAGGATGCTGATAGCGTTATCCCTGATATCCGTGATTTTGATGTTGACCAACTCTGTTACACGGCATCCGGTAGAAAGCAGCATTTCAAAAATCACGTGTTCCAATGAGGTCCGCAGCTCTGCTCTCATTTTTTCGATCTCCAGATCTGTAAATGCTTTTTTCGGCGTCTTTTTGATTCTTGTTCGTCCTAATTGTAAAACAGGATTCTGATGGATCATCCCGTCCCGCTGCAGGAAGGAGAAAAAGGAAGACATCACTCTGCGCTCATTGTCTATACTTCTCGGAGACAGCCCGTCACGCATCCGGACGGCAAAATACGCCATCAAATCGTTTGAGGTGATCTCGTCCGCATTCTTCCCGATCATAGACAAGATACGCTTTGTATATTCGCCATAACATTCTAAGGTGCGTACTGTACAGCCCTCTACTTTCTTGGAGATCAGGAAGCGCTGCATGAACAATGTGTTTTTACTTTCTGAATAAACAGTCAGCGCTTTTTCGGAAGGCGTAATGTCGAAATCGTAAAGGAGCAATGTCAGCTTGGCCTGTACCTCCTGGAACGGGATATCATACCCGGCAAATAAGTAGCACATTCTTTCGATCAGTTCCTGACGTGCGTCATAGCTTTCCACTTCTGCTCACCTCCCATACATACCGGGAATATTTCATCCAATTGAACACCAGCGCAGGCGTGTGCCATTCGCTACCGTACTGTTTCATTGTCAGCGTATTCTGGTTCCGGATTATTGCCGGAATCCCGGCCAGCGACAGCTGCACATATGCCATATGCACACAGCGAAGATCCAGATCCGCGCAATCAGCCAGTACGTGTTCACAGTAATTCACTCCGGCTTTTTGTACAGCGTCGGCAAAGGCGAGGATCATCCCGCCGCTGCCGCAGGCCGGTTCGGACACCGTGATCACGTCCTTCCCGGACCGGAGTCTGTCGATCGCGTCCTGGGCTGATACGTCAGCGCACATTTGGCTGACATTGTACGGCGTGAAAAATTGTCCTGCCTTGCTGGAGCTGGTGTTGGAGTACATATACAATTCTCCAAGCCAATCATTCAGGCCATGATCTTCAAAAAGGGTGATCAGCTCAACGAATGCACGGCCCATGATTTCGATTTCCGCCTGCGTGTACTTCTTGGCAATATCCGCCAGCATTTTCTGCCGTTCCGAAGCGGTCAACTTATCAACCGCAATCGAGATGTTATACGCTGATATCGCGAAGAAATCAGAGAGAACTGTATACATGTCCGTGTGGGTGTTGAGCCGTTCCAACAGTTTTTGCAAAGGAATCAATTCAGATTTCATCTTGCCACCTCCGGCGGCTCCGGCATCGACATCCAGTGCGTGACAACATCGCTGCATTTAAGGCGGCCGTAATTACCGTGCATAATATTCGTCGCATTAAAAACGCCATTTGAAACGTAATACGCTTCAAAGATCGGCGACGGTTCACTCGGAACAAAAATCAGTACAGACACAAACGGCTCCGGCAGCCGGTCCTTTACACTGATCCATTCACTCAATGATATTACCTCCCACCAACTCAAGCACTTCGATATAAATTCCCTGCGGATTGTCTGTGTAATATTTCGCAACCGTCTCCAGCGCCACCTGGGAATCATCCTTCCAGAAACCTGTCTGCGTCATGCAGTCCTTCAGCAGTTTCACGGCGTTGTCTGTGTCCGGCTTTGTCTTTTTCCACTCTCCGTCTTGATGAGCCCTACCGGCTGGATAACAGAAATCCACGTTCAGACAAACAGCTCCGGCAAATGGCTGTTCCGGCCGGTGCGACGCCAGATGCGCGAGGTACTTCTGCTTGATGGCCAGCAGCTCCTTTTTCGTGTAGACCTTCCTGGCGTCGAAGTTGATCCCCTTCTGCTGGGCCGTCATGGATGGGATCTGCATCGGCATAAAAAATCTGATCTTCATTCTTCCGATCCTCCTATGCCGAGACGCTCGGCCAACCGCCGAAGTCATATCCATCCGGTAGGTCATTGACCATGTTTATCAATTCTGCTTTTGTCATCTTTCATTCCTCCATTTCCTGTTTTGAGCCCCCTGGCAAGGTAAGGGGGAAAATGTTGTGTGCGGCGGCAGCCTGAGCCGCCACACATTTGTCCCCTTCTTGCCTCGCGAGAGGCAGCCGAAATATATATCCCTTTAGGGATATAGTTTTTCGGCAGTAGACGAAAACTCGGTGTTTGCTCCGACTTTTCGGCAACAGACGAATTATCGGTGTTTCTCCGACTTTTCGGCAGTAGACGAAAACTCGGATTTTCCCGACTTTTCGGCAGTCTTTTCGGCAGTAGACGAAAACTCGGTGTTTGCTCCGACTTTTCGGCTTTTTTATATCTGCCCGATCAGGCCGTTTTTACACCAGAATTCGTCCTTGTTTTCCTTTACATAATTACGCACTGTGTCCTCGTTTACGCCAAGATATTCGGCCACGTCTTTGATCTGCGCGGTACCTTCATCGACGGCGGCAGAAAATGCAGTCATAAGAGACTGACGTCTGTCTTCCTTGCGTTGCGCATTTGTTTTTTTCTTCGGAAAGTTTCTTTTCCATGTCGTCGTGCTGCTCATCTCACTTTGGAGATCCTTCAGAACACCGACATGATCCGTCACATGGACCGGGAACCGGAACCAGACGTTCAGCGGCGGGAACTTCGGGAACTCGCGCAGCGTTCCTTCGATCCGCCAGGCCGTGAAGGCGTCCACCTGTTTTTTGGCCTCTTCGATCTCGGTCAGCATCTTCTGATAGTCTGCGGTGCTCAGGTTCTTATCGCAACACTTCAGCAGTTTGGAAGCACTCTGCTGATCATCCTGGCCGATTTCGTCTTCCCAATCCTTTACGTTGGCTTCCAGCCATTTGACGAAAACCTGGCATTCCGCTTTATCCTTCTGCTGTTTCAGGAGTTCGTCGGTTATCTCCAGCTCGATCAGATCCAGCAGCGCGTCAGGATCCCGGGCGAAGACGCCGGAGCCGCTGGCACGGTCCATGCTGCGCTTGTCGCCCTGGCCGCCCTTGCTGTGGTGGTGGCAGTAGATGACGGCGCAGCCGAGTTCGTTGCAGACCTTGTCGAACTGATTGCAGAAGGCGGACATCTCGCTGGCGCTGTTTTCGTCGCCGGTGATCACCTTGTAAATCGGGTCGATGACCACGGCGATGTAGCCCTTCTTGGCGGCCCGGCGGATGATCTTCGGCGCCAGTTTGTCCATGGGCACCGCCTTGCCGCGCAGGTTCCAGATATCGATGTTGGCCAGGTTCGCCGGTGCGATCCCCATGGCCGTGTAAACGTCCCGGAAACGGTGCAGGCAGGAGGCGCGGTCGACCTCCAGGTTGATATACAGCACCTTACCTTGCGCGCAGCTGAAGCCCAGCCACCGCTTGCCTTCCGCCAGCGCAATGCACAGCTCGATCAGCGCATAGCTCTTGCCGGCCTTGCTGGGCCCAGCCAGCAGCATCTTGTGGCCCTGCCGGAGGATCCCGTCGATCAGAGGCGGCGACAGCTCCGGCAGGTTGTCCCAGAAGTCGGAGAACGTCTCCACGTCCGGCAGATCGTCGTTGACACCCTCGATCCAGTCTCGCCATTCGTCCCAGCTCTTTTTTCCAATGTTGGTATCCAGCAGGTACTGTTTTTTGCCCTCCCGGGTGACGCCCGGCATCCGGGACAGCCGGGAAGGGTTCCGGTTTTGCCGGTCCATCTGCAGGCCGTTCTTCTGACAAAAATCAAAAAGGAAATCCACACGCCGCCGATATTCGTGATAATCCGGTGCGTCGATTCGCACGATGGCGTGCAGGCTTTTTCCGCCGGAATACACCAGTGCGGCCACAGGCAGCTCCAGCTCGCGGATCAGGGCGTTCTGCTGCTCCAGGTCCATGTTGTCGCTCTCGATCAGAGCGAAGCGGTAATCGGTGACGTTGGCGTCCTTTACGCCTTCCCCGTCCAACGGGTTGAACCGGATCCACGCACCGGCGGCCTTGTTGTAGTCGCCGATCACTCGGCCGAGGTCTCCTTTGCATTTCGCCAGCTCTTCGATGAGCTGCCCGGCGGTGCGGTCCCAGCAGCCTTTTGTCGGTAAAAATCTGCCGTCCTTCTGCCACGTCTCCGTCACGTAGCCGACGTTCTCGGTGGAGTCGAAAAGCGTTTCCAGATAGGTCGTCAGCTGCTTCACGGGATCCCATTCCTCCGGGATGTTCAACTCCTTCGCCTCCAGCCAGCGGTGGTCGACGATCACGCCGTCCTCGCGGATCTCGTCTTCCCAGGTCAGCTCCCTGCCGGAGGCGGCAGGCGTCCAGCCGCGGTCCTGCGCCATCTTGATGATGGTGCCGCCGGTGACCGGCGCCTGCCAGAAACCGCCGAAGGTCAGCCACTTCTTTTCGCACTCTCCGGCATGATACCGGGCGGCGTCCGATCGGCTCCACGCGTCCCAGACGGCGCAGGGATAGCCCTCGTGTTTCAGCGCCATGCCGACCTCGGCCCACTCCTGATAGGTACAGGACGCGGGGTCAATGTGCTGGATGATCTCGTCAAGACCAGTCGAAGCCATGCTCTGTTTCCTCCTTCGGCGGTGTGTATGTTGCGGGATCGATCCCGCGCGGGACGTGCCACCCTGCCGCCGCGATTCTGTCGATCAGTTTCCGCGCCGCCTCAAACTGCCAGGTGCCGACGTGCCGGAAGCCCTTCCCCTCCAAGAAGCGGATTTGCTTCGGTGTGGCCAGACCGTCGTCCTTGCGGCGAATCAGCGTGTCGATCAGGCGTTCCGCCGTTCCGGCGTGCTCGATCTCGTCCGGGAAGATGCCGAATTTTTCCAGGATCTTCTTCTGGGAATCGCTCGGCGCGTTCAGCTCCGCGCCGAAGGCGGGCCGGTAATTGGCCAGGTCCATGTCCTGGATCGACATCTCATACTGTAGAGGATCCACAAGTTTGCGCTTGCGTTTCCGCATCTCGGCGAGTTGCTTTGCCAGCGCTTCCTCGCGCTGCGCGACCACGTCGCTGGCGGCCGTCTCTTCGGCGGCTTCCAGATCCACCGGGCATCCGGCCTCCGCGATGTTGGCGGTCATCTGATCCGCGATCTCCTGCGTCTGCGCGATCAGGCAGGCAGGGCGGCACAGCTCATGCCGGGAGGTGTGCCAGAGGAAGTCCAGCAGCAGAAGATCATTTTTTCCTTCCGCAGGACGGGTGCCGCGGCCCACCATCTGACAATAGAGGCTGCGGATCTTCGTCGGCCGCAGCACGATCACGCAGTCCACAGACGGGCAGTCCCAGCCCTCCGTCAACAGCATGGAGTTGCACAGGACATTATAGCGACCTGCCTCAAAGTCGGACAGAATCGCCGCCCTGTCCGCGCTGGTGCCGTTGACCTCCGCGGCGCGGAATCCGCGCTCATTGAGGATCTGCGCAAATTTCTGCGACGTCTTGATCAGCGGGAGGAACACGACCGTCTTCCGGTCGGCGCAGCTGTTCGCCATCTCGTCGGCGATCTGGTAGAGATACGGGTCCAGCGCCGTGTCCAGTTCTCCGGCCTTGAAGTCGCCGGCTTGGGTGCCGACTTGGGAGATATCCAGTTTCAGCGGCACGGTGAGTGCCTTGATCGGCACCAGATAGCCGTCTTTGATCGCCTGCGGTAGCGTGTATTCGTAGGCCAGCGAGTCGAACACCTCGCCCAGATCCCGCATATCGCCGCGGTCCGGCGTAGCGGTGACGCCCAGCAGTTTCGCCCAGACGAAATGGTCGATGATCCGCCGGTAGCCCGGCGTGATCGCGTGGTGCGCCTCGTCTATGATGATGGTACCGAAATAGTCATCCGGAAACTGGTCCAGCCGCTTTTCCTGCTGGAGGCTCTGAACGGATCCGACAACGATCCGGCGGAAACTGTCCAGGCAGCTCTCCTCCGCCTTTTCGACCGCGCTCTTCAGTCCGGTTGTTTTTTCGATCTTGTCGGAGGCCTGCTGCAGCAGCTCTCCACGGTGTGCGAGGATCAGCACCCGGTCGCCCGCCCGGACCTGATCCTCCGCGATTTTGGCAAACACGACTGTTTTGCCGGTGCCCGTAGGCAGTACGAGCAGCGTCCTGCCGTGGTCTTTTTCCCACTCACTGTGGATCGCTGCCCGTGCCGCTTCCTGATAGGGTCGCAGATTCATCTATTGGAGATGTTCGTCCCGCCGGCGTTGCCCCAGCCGGAAAACGCCGCCTGCTGAGGCTGCGGCGGGGCCACGGGCGCGGCCTTCGGTGCGTTTGCGGGATCGATAAAGTTCTTGATCTTGTTGCTCTCGTGTTCTTTGCCGTCGTCGCCGGTCCATTTATCCACGTAGATATGACACCAGCCGACGCGGCCGAAACTGTCCTGGAATCCTTTGCTGATGTTCAGCGGTTCGCCGTGTTTCTTGGCGCCGGTAGCCAGGAAGAAAGCGGAGAGCAGCCCCTCTACGGAGGAATGCAGGAACAGGTTATGCGTGAGGGTCGTCAGTTTCTTCTCGTCCCTGTCGAGGATCGCCAGTGTCAGAATTGCCTTATTGCAGGCGGGCAGCTTCTTGCTGCCGGAATGGCGCCCGCGCTCCATGTTGATGAGGGAAAACTTATAATCCCCCTCCTCCAGTAAAACGAAATTGGATTCATTGACGACCTCGTCGTCCCATCCGAATTCTCTGTCCACAAAATCAGCCATTTTTTATGCTCCTTTCAATTGCTTGATAAATTCTTTCAGGCCGTCCCACTGGCCGATGATCAGGCCGTTGATGACGCTGTCGTCGTAGTCCGTGATCGGCATATCCTCCGGATAGATCCCCTGCCGGGCGACGGCCATCCGGATATCCGCCTCCGTGATCCCGTCGGCCTCCATCAGATCCGTCAGTGCCTTCGGCAGGCCGGGCGGCGCGGGCGTGACGGTGGGCGTTTCTCTCGCAGGTACTTCCGCCGGTGCGGGCGGCTCCTCAACGAATGTTTCCATTCTGGACTGTTCCCGTGCGACGGCTGCCATCGTTTCCACCTTCTGCTGGTAGACGGTTTCCAGGGCTCTGTCGGTGCCGAGCTGCTCCCGCGGGACCAGTACGCCGGCGATATTGCCGAAGAGAAAGTCCATCTCTTCCGGCAGGCCGAAGCGGTTCTTCGCGTCCCACCAGGGTGTGTGATTGGTGTACATCACCCGGCGGCCGCCGGTGGCCTTGTGCTTTTGCCCTTTATCATCCTGGGCGACGACAATGGTCTTATAGTTGGCAAATATGACCATGTCCGCCCACTCCTTCACTATCGGGGAGATCAGGCTGCCGGTTTTCTGCCCCAACTTCATCTCCCAGTGATCATAGGTGCCGGAGTTCTCCGGCTGTTCCACCTTGCGCAGCTGCGCGTGGGCCGTCAGCACCACGTGGATCCCCTGCGCAACCACGTCGTCAAGGCTGTGAAGGAACCGGGCGATCTCCTCCTTCTCGTAGATGTACCCTTTACCGTACCCGAAGTCTTCGATTCCGGTCTTGTTGGCCTTGTCACAGATTGCCTTGATGCAGTGCGTTTCCGCCCAGTCGAATGTGTCGATCACCAGTGTGTCGCAGACGGTCGGGTTCTTCCGGATCCACTCGATCTCGTCCTTCAGCATCTGCCAGCTGGTCGGCGTGTCCAGGCGTCGTACTGGCAGGTATTTCGTGCTGCCCTCCGTGTCGATGAACAGAGGATTCGGGAAGCAGCTCGCGAAGGTGCTCTTTCCGATGCCCTCCGGGCCGTAGACGACGATTTTCAGCGCGGACGGGATCACGCCCGCCGTAATGTTAAAATTGCTCATTTGACCCCCCAGCCCTTAAAAACGGGCTCTTCTCTCGGCTGCTCCGCGTAACCGTCCGTGATGATCACGCTGCATTCGTCGCCGGTGCTCACCCGGGTGGCGATGGCCTGCAGCCCTTCCGCTTCCAACCAGTCGCCGAACTCCCGCATGGTGTCGGCGTCCATCTGCTCCAGTTTATCCAACAGAACGAAGCCGCACTCCGGATTCATCCGCCGGACGATAGCGGTGGCGACGCGCAGCTGCTCGCTGCCGCTCATGCTGTCCCACCGGTGCCCGTTGTAGGCCAGTGCGCCGTCGATGACGGAAAGCCCGGGCAGGGGCAGCGGAGCACCGTTCAGCAGATCCATTTTCTTCTGGCGGACGTCCTCGATCTTCCGGGACAGATCATCATACTGGTCGCGATAGGCCTTCGCCTCGTCCTCCGCCAGCAGCTTGCGCTGGTTCTCGGCGACTTTACGGTTGATCTCTTCGATATTCTGGATGTTCTCCTGTAGCTCATCCGTCGGGAGATCTTCAAGCACCGCGACTTCATGTTCTGCATCTGAGATTGCCATAGCCGTCGCTTTCAGTTCTTCCTGGGCTTCAAACAGTTTATGCTGCAGTTCTTTCACCCGTTCGATGTCTCGGGTTCTTTTCTGCCGGAACTCTTCCAACTGACTGCGCTTTTTCCGGTTCTCTGCATTCCGGAGCAGAATATCCTGCTGCTGCCGGATCAGGTCGACCGCGGAGAGGGGTGCTTCCGGCGCCTCCGGATAACTGGTCAGGCCGTCGGCATATTTCTTCTTGGCGTCGGCGGTGCGGCCGATCAAGGTGCGCTCGTTGTAAAGCGCAGCTTCCTCCTTGTCCAGCAGGAACAGTTGATCGCCGATCCCGAGGATCCGCAGCAGCGCGTCCGCCTTTTCCTTGTCGTTGGCGTTCAGGAATTTCGGCAGGTCCAGCGCGAAGGCGGAGATAAAACTATCCAGCAGCGCCTGACCGGCGAGGTTCCCGGCGGGATCCGTGACCTTCAGGTCGCTGTTCTTCCCGCGGCGTTCCACAACGATCCCGTTGGACAGCGTCACCTTCAGGTGGGGCGGGACGAGGCTACCGTCCCGCTGGGGATCGCTGGGGCGGAATTTATTTCCGCCCAGTGCCCACGCGATCGCGTCCAGTACGCTCGTCTTCCCCTGGTTGTTTTTGCCGCCGATCACGGTCAGGCCGGTGGCGCTGGGTTCCAGCTGAACGGCCTTGATCCGTTTGACGTTCTCCAGCTCAAGGCTGTTGATTTTGATACTCATGTTGTTTCCTCCGTTTTGTCAAAAATCAGATTGGTCAGTTCTTCGATCATACCAGGAAGTAGCAGGAGATTGTCGTCTTCTCCGGTAAATCGCCAGCGGTACAGCATTTCCACGATTCGGCCGGTCAGATAGGCGTTGACGCCGTAAAGACCATAGCAAAATTGATTGATCATGCTGCTCATTGTCAGGCATGGCATTTCCTGACGTTCCTCCAGCAGCTGTGTCATCTCGTTCATCCGTCGGACGTGTTCTTCGAGCTGCTGCTCCAGGGTGGCGATCCGGTCGCGCTGCTCATTCAGGAGCAGCTCCGTCTCTTCATTGCGTTCCGGTGGGACGGCAGCGGCTTCCAGCTGTCCGCGCAGCTTACTGATGACCTCTTCGTCGTACTGCAGGCTTTGTTCCAGCGTTTTATTTTCCGCGTCGAGGCGTTTCATTTCCTCGTCCTGTTTCTTTATGATCGTCTTCAGGTACTCGATCCGGCCGCCGTCTTCCTTCCCGCCGCCGCGTTTCGGATTGAATTTACTGAACTGATTCAGCTTGATATCCGCACCGATCTCTTTCAGATGCGTGGCCATTTCCCAGACGTCGCATTCGTTAACGTTCGCCAGGTCGGAGACGATCTCCTTCTTGTCAGCCGCGTCCTGGTATGCTTCCAGGAGCTTTTCGTCCGTCATCTTCATTTCGCTGCCTCCTTCTGCCGAATGGCGTCCCGGATCCTCGCCGGGATGACGTACTGCTCATTACAGGCGTCGCAGCATTCGCCGTCTTCTTTCACCGGCCACGGATTGTTGCCGAATCCGGTATAGGTACGGCCGCAGATGCAGCACGTCTTTGTCGGAAGATCTTCCGCGGCGGAATCGTGCAGGATGATCTGCCGGATCCATTCCTTGGAGACACCGATGCTGCAGAATTCATCACGGAATTTCCCGACAAAAAAGATGGTGCCGACAAAATCGCAGCCGCCGGCGATCGTGCAGTTATACGGCAGCCCGATCAGCCTGCCCTCCTCGTTACAGACGATCACCAGATCGGTGGCGACGGTGACGGTCTCGATGTACCCGCCGACGACCTGCTGCATCGCTTCCAGCGTGTTGGAGATCTTCCTGGCTTCCAGCGGTTTCCCCGATTCCTTGACGTAGATCTTGATTTCTTTTGGCATTGACTTTTTTCCTCCTTAGTGATAATATAGGAGGGTAAACAAGACGATTTCATTTGTTTACCCCTTGCCGCGACGTGTGCCCGCACGTCTGCGGCTCTTTTTTTACCAACTGACATAAACGTCGATCCAGTTGTCGTTGCCCACGCCGCAGTCGTAGACGCGGCCGGCGCTGCCGAAGGGCGTCTCGATCACGGCGCCGTAATCCAGCACGTCGCTGGCCACGCAGATATACCCGTCACCGTCCCTGACGTATCCGCCGGAAGTGTGGCGGCCGGGGATATCCAGCCCGCCGCCGGGGAGGACGCGCTCCGAATACCAGCTCCACGTCCAGCCGCCCCAGTCGATCAGCCCCATATTGCAGAAATACTCCGGTGAGTAATAAGCCTCCGCCGCGACTTCCGCCGTTCGTGTGGCTTCCCAGACTGCCTCCTCCGGTTCTTCGTCCGGGAACCACACCGGCTCCGGCATTTCTTCAGGTTGCGAGGTTTCTGCGAGGTCTTGCGAGGTGGTAACCTTACAATCCTCTTGTAAGGTTTTAATAGGTTTTGTAAGGTTCGCGGCAACTGGGCAGCCGCCTAAATCACACACCCCGGTCACGATCTCCTCCGGAGCCTTCACCGGCACAGTGTCCGGTTCCGGCGGCGTCACCGGCGCGGCGTCTATGCAGCGCAGCGGAATGGCGGCCGCTTCCAGCGCCAGCAACGTGACGGATAAAACAATGACAGCCCGCTTCATTTCCTGTCCCTCCAGTCTATGCGCACAACTCTGATGGCGGGATACCCCACCATTTTTCCGTTCAGGTCACGGATCCCTGTCTTCCTGCGCCTGAGCCGCCGGAACACCCGGCGTTCCAACGCCTTGATTTTATCGTCGAAAGCCCAGATCACCAGTGTCAAAACAATCAAGACCAGCTGGGCGTCGAACAGAATCGGGAACCAATCGATCTGCATTTAACTCACCTCCTTATGCCGTCTTGTTCTTTTCGATGACGGTCTGTTCCATTTGCGCCCGGATGAACGCGTCAAACGGTTCTATCTCCAGCAGCGTTTTTCCGCCTAATTTCATCACCGGCGGGCAGCCTGGCTGCTGGAACAGGCTGTACAGGGTTGTCCGGCTGATACAGTACCGGGCACAGGCCTCCTTGATGCTGATAAAAATCGGTTCGTTCACGATGCTTCCTCCTTTACCGGGTAACAGACGCCGGAGACGATCTTCATGTGCGCGGCGCTGTAGGTGATCATGCGGTTCACGATCTCGGCGGCCGTCAGGCCGGTCTTCAGGCAGATATCGTTGACAACGATCTGCGATTCCTTTGTCAGAGTGACGCTGCGGTTCTTCTGTTCGCTGAACACCTTGGTGTAAAACACCAGCTCCTCGCTGTCCCTCTGGTTGTCGATCATATGCTTTTTCTCGACACGTCTCATTTCCATGTCTTTTTCCCTCCTGTTTGACCGATGAATGATTTTGTGTTATACTCCCTATGAAAGGGGGTGAATTACATGATGGTACCTTACCATAATCAACGGGATGCGATTGAGCCTGATTTGTTTCGTGAGCTTGCTGTTATTTGGCTGAAAAAGCAAGATTTGAAGGACAAATCACCCGAAGACGTTCATACCATGTTTTGGGATGCGTATTACCATATACGCAATGATTACGAAGAAAAGATCAATCAGAATGTTTTTGATGCTTATGTCTGATCGTCCAATCTGACTTTAAGATCACGAAGTTTCAACTTGGTTTTGTCCAACAAATCCGTTGCCTCTCCGATTGTGCAGCCCTCAAGAACCTGCATGATTTGAGAGGTTTTCTTTTCGATGAACTCTTGTCTTGCTGTAATGTGTTTTTTCATTGGTTCAAAAAAATCATTCACAATGTTTCACCTCCTTTTTATGTTCGATCGATTCTTTATGCACAGAAGTAACGATTGCTGTGGAACGCAACAATCCTTGAGCGCATTCAAGAATCCTGGAAGCCTCCCCATATGTGTAACCTTCCAACTGCTGCACGATGTCTGAGGCTTTTTTTCTTTCTTTGAGAATCTCCTCACTTCTTGGTGCCATGTTTTCACCTCCTTTTTGTAATTACGCTTTAAGCGTTATTCGGTGGCAAAAAAATAAGATCATTATAAGAAACACCATACACTTTTTCAATCATAGGGATGTACTTCAAATTCGGATATGCTTTGAATCTTTCCCACAAGCTAAGTGTTTCTTCACTCACACCTATTTTTTTCGCCGCTTCTTTTTGTGTCATGTCTTTATTGACACGTGCAGCTTTAAGAGTTATTCCCACTATATCACCTCCTTGCTTGCCATAATATCACGCTTTAAGCGTAATGTCAAGCCAAAAGCGTAATTTTTTTGGATTTTTCTTGACTTTTTTACGCTTCAATGATATTATTGCGTTGAGGTGTTAATATGAGTGATTTAGGAAATAAACAAATAATAGCGAATAACATCAGCTATTATATGAATCTGTATCATAAAACACGAATGGATATGTGCCGTCTCTTGAATGTCAGCTATACCACATTTGCGGATTGGGTTAACGCTAAAAAATATCCTCGTATAGACAAAATTGAAATGATGGCTCGTATCTTTAATGTTACAAAAGCTGATCTTGTCGAACAACCAACGAAAAAAAAGAATAAATTCCTTATCCCCGTCCTCGGCGACGTCCCCGCCGGGATCCCACTCGAAGCAATAACGGATATCATTGATTACGAGGAGATCAGCGAGGAAATGGCCCGCGTCGGTGAATACTTTGCCCTGCGGATCCGCGGCGACAGCATGGAGCCGAAATTCTCAGAGGGAGACGTCGTGATCGTCCGGAAACAGGAGCAGGTTGACAATGGCCAGGTCGCCGTGGTCATGATCAACGGCGACGACGCCACCGTCAAAAAATTCTATAAAACCGATTCCGGCGTGATGCTGGTCGGCAACAACCCGTCATTCGTCCCCCTGACCTACACGCCGGAACAGGTCGAGCAGCTCCCCGTCCGCGTGATCGGCAGGGTGGTCGAATTAAGAGCGAAATTTTAAATCTGATTGGATTTAGAATAATTACAGATGAAAGGTTGAAAAAAATGGCACTGATCTATTGTCCTGAATGCAAAAAATCTATTTCCGACACAGCTGAAACATGTCCGCATTGTGGATTCAAATTGCCTGTAGCTGCTGAGGACTTTGAAAAAAAAGTCACTCAGCTTTCCGCGGCAAAAACCCGTGGAGGCGGTAAGCAGCTTACCATGATTATTGGCGGCTGTATTTTGATTGCCGTTGGGATCCCGCTTGTTACGATTGGCGTCGGTGTCTTTCTGATTATCCTCGGAGTTGCCGCATTGATTATAAGCTTCACCGCGAAGGGTAAGTATCAGGTAGGAGATTGCCCGTACTGCGGCACAAATCTCCGCGTGGACTCCAGAATGCCATCTTTTATCTGTCCAAAGTGTAAAAATAGTGGCATAAAAACAGAAACGACACTTGAAACAACCCACGTATACGAACAAACGGAAAGTAACAATCAATAACAACATATAAAAAAAGCCCTCCCGGTGTTCGCACCACCGGAAGGACAAGCCAAAATTCACACCATCGGTCAAACAGAGGAATCGGCGTTATTATTATACGCCAACAATCGGAAAAAGTCAACTTTTTTATAGGAGGCGGAATAATGCCAAAAGCAAGATACGAAAAAGATGAAAAAGGTCTATACTATGTATGTGTCCCCACGAATGAATTCCGCGCGGATGGATACCGGAAATACAAACGGCTGCGCGCCAAAACGCAAGCCGATCTCGATAAAAAACTGGAAGAATACAACCACAACCAGAAGCTCGGCGTGATCACAGACAGGGTCACCGTGCAGGAATGGTTCGACCGCTGGATGGTGAATTATAAGGGCAGCGTGGCTGAGAACACCAGGAACAATTATAGAAACCTGTATGAGGTACACATCAAACCGGCGATCGGCGCCGTGCAGGTCAAGGACGTGCTGGAGATCGACGCACAGGGGATCCTCAACAGGATGGCACAGGATCACGCGGAGAGTACCGTGAAGGCCGTCCGGAAAATCCTGTTCAGTTTGTTCGACACAGCCCGAAAAAATAAGCTGATCGCGTTCAACCCCTGCGCGGATCTTACTGTCACCGGCGCCAGAAAAAAAGAACGCCGGGACCTGACCCCGACGGAACGGAAAGCCTTTTTGAAACAGTGCGAGACGGATCCCTTCGGCATGTTCGGCGCCTTCCTCTATTTCTTTGGTCTTCGGCGTGGTGAAGCGCTGGCCCTGACCGGAGCAGATATCTCAGATACTCATATTACGATCAACAAGCAGATCACGTTCCCTGGAAACAGTAAGCCGATCCTGAAGCTGATGCCGAAAACAGACGCAGGCGTCCGTGAGATCCCGATCCCGGACAAGGCCCGGAAGTACATCAATTTTGATGAGCTCCCAAACGGGCTCCTGTTCCATGACCCAGCAGGCAAGCCGCTCTCCTTCTCCCCGGTCGTCGACAGATGGAATTCCCTGATCACCGCCGCCCTGGGCGAGGACACCGACGTCACCATGCACTACCTTCGGCATAATTATTGCACGATGCTCTTCGAGCAGAAAGTTGACCTGATGACAGTAAAAACGCTCGCCGGTCACAATGACATCAAAACCACACTGGAGATTTATACACACTACACCGAGAAGCTGAAAAAACAGGCGACAAAGAAGATCGCAAAACTCGGATAAACAGGAGGCAACAAAGAGGCAACAACGGTTTGAAAAAATGCGAACGGTTACGAACAGTTAAAATCCCCGTAACCCCTTATTTTATAAAGGTTTTCAGGTTATTTTGAACACTTGCGAACAGCCTCGAAAAACCGCTAAAATCTTCCTGGGGGTCAAGAGGCCGTGAGTTCAAGTCTCGCCACTCGGACCAAGCAAAAAGCCTTGTGCAATAAGGGTTTTGCCCTTATCACAAGGCTTTTTGTTTTGTCTAAAAAAAGCCTTTGGAGGCAACAAAGAGGCAACAAAGATTTGAAAAGATATAAACAATTGCGGATGCTCGAAAAAAAAAGAAAAGCCCCCATGCAGATAAACGCCTGCACAGGGGCTTTTGTCTTATCATCTTTTGAGTTCCAGCACGGCGGCTTCAATCAGGTTGTCGATACTGGCAAGGTCGATCTTCAGGCCCTTCTGCTCCAGGAATTCCAGGACAAAGGCTTTCTTTTCCTTTCCCATGCCGGAACCTTTGTAGATCTGCTCCGCAGCCTCCACCGCAATCGTCACCCACGTCCTGGCCGTGTGGAGCTGCTGCTCGGTGACCTTTGACCGGATCAGCGGGATGACGACAGAAGTAATGACCGCACAGATCAGCACAACCACCGCGCGGATGATCGGTGTAATGTCCATCAGGGATCCTCCTTGAATGATTCTTCTGACAGCTTTATCTTATGCGCCGCCATCAGTTTGATTTTGTTTTCGAGTTTTGCTTTGTTATAATAGAATCCGGTCCCGGTCGCCACTTCAGCAGCGACGGCCGGGATCAGATAGGCCAGCGGCGTGAGGTCGCCGGTGCGCCAGATCATCACACAGGCAAAAGCAATGACGGCGATGTTGATCACCGCCGCCACAATCAGGATTTTTTTGCTGAACTCCAACCGCTTCATTTTTTCAACGCCTTGTTGACAGCGGCCTGCACCTCATCGTAGTCGTAGCAGGCAGCGGTCAGTTTGCTTTTACGGGTAGCGCCGTTTCCCCACTTTCCGGCAATGACTTCTTTTACCAGCGCGTCCGTTACGCTTTTTTTGCCGGAAACGAGCTTATTGACGGCGGCCTGCACCGCGTCATAGTCATACCCGGCGGCTTTCAGCTTCGTCTTTCTGTCGGCGCCATTGCCCCATTTTCCGGCAAGGACTTCTTTGGCGAGCTCGTCCACAGTTTTCTTCGCGGTGGGCTGGGCCGTGGCGGTCGTGGAGGTGTAGGTGATCCACGGCAGTTTGCCGTGCTTTGTCCACTTCCGGGTCTTGTATTCGGTCTTGGTTCCCAGCTTCGTGATCTGCACGCAGTTATCCCAAGCGGGAGTGCATTCGACCACCTTTCCGTCGCCGATATACACGCCGATGTGGCCTTCCAACCAGACGGCCTCGCCGGGCGTGATATTGGAGAAATCGGTGGAGATGCCGGAGCAGCGCTGGATCATCGCATCAGCGCCGATATCCGGCACGCCTTTACTGGCGTAAGTAGCGCCGCCGTAGGTTGCGCTCTTGTTGCCATTCCAGCCCCAGAGAACGCCCTTGATCAGACACACGCAGTCAAATCCGAACGTGTCAGACGTGGCCGCGCGGATCATCTTCTGCCGCGCCGCCTGCTGATTATAGGCCGTATGCTCGCAATACCGATTTTTGTTCTCTGCCGTCATGGGAGCGCCAAAACAGCCCATCACGTACAGTGTTTTGTAGTTATTGGCAATATTTGTGACTTTCTTCACAAAATTCGCGTTCGTCATCATGATGATCTTTCCTTTCTTTTATTGAATTTTTAATGGCAATTTGTTTACTTCTTTCATCAATGTGTTGAGGTCGCCGTTACCATCAAGCCCGTCATGATAAGCGCAGTGCATCTCATTCAGGATCCGACGATCATCAAAATCAATACAACCGTCCTTAATATAGGCTTGGCCAAGATAACGAATGCGATCATAGAGCAGGTACCGCAGGGCAGCGCTCTGCGCATCGGTTTTTGTTTCGATGCTTTTGAGGCGCCCATCATAATTGAGAGACGCCTCATCTTCTTTTTTCGCTTTCCGTTCGCGCCGGAACGCCAACCTGTCACCGATCAGCTTAACAATACCAGCCCCAACTCCCCCTGAAATCAGAGCGATAGCAATTCCGATAATAACTTCTTTCATCGTGTCTTTGCCTTCTTACGTGCCAGCCAGTAATTCCTTCAGCACATCCGACTGGTATTCCACCGGTACGTTCATGCCATATGTTATTTCGTCCAGCTTATCCAGCGTCTCTACGCTTTCGATGTACGCCTTCAGCGAGTTGAAGTAGGTGGTATGGTAGGTTTTATGTGCATTGGCGGCCGCCACTACAGTGCCGAACTCCTCTGGCGTGTAATACCGGCAGGCTTCTCCGTCACTATGGTAGGGGATCTGCGTCAATCCCTGTTCTATGGAGTCAATCAAGGCCAGAAGATTGAGTTGGTCCGTCAACTCCATTGAGTAATGACGCGTTGTATCGTTATATGTTACGTCCACCCCCTCGATGATCGCAGCCTCGCAGGCACGCCGCATTTCGTCAATTTTTGCCTCTTTTGCGTATTCGGCGGTCAGACGCAGCTCCTCATCCACCACAGATTCAGGCTCCTCCCCAGAAACGGGGTGGAGCCTGTTGAATAATTCCTCGTACTCTTCCGCAGTTATATCTACGACTTGTACAATACCTTCTTCCCCCGGCAGAGGGGGGGCACCTTCAATTCGCCAAAGGTGCGCCCCTTCTCCGGTGAGGATGCCTTGAGGACGTTCGCCGCCGACTCGATACCTTATCGCGTCATATTTGTACACAACGTAGACTAATTCTGTAGCAACATCCACAATGACGTTGCCCGAAATAAGTTTGTACATTTTGCCTCCTCCTTAAATGCAGAAGCCAAACAGAACAGAAAATGATGCATTAGTACTGGCTCCGTTCGTACTGTAGACTTTCCCGGAACTGGCTTCTACGTCTGCCACCGCATTTGCAACGCTTGTATTCACTGCCCGTGTGCGGAGCCAGTACGTAACAGGAACGCTATTCGTGTCTTTCACCTTTCTGTTCTCCTCAACCGTGAAACAATCATACAGCCCTTTATCGTTTTCTCCCTCATACGTTTCCTTATACCAATTTTCTTTGGTTGTCGCATTCATTATCGGGCTTATCAGTTCGCCTCGCGCAGGAAGGAACAAACGGTCAATCGACACATAATCGACGTGTAGATCGTTTGATGACGTCGTGGTATTTGGGCCGCTGTTTGAGAATTTGAGGACGGGGGTGATGGCGGCCCGCAAATCAAACGGCAAGCAATTCCAGACGGTCTGTTCGTATTCAACGGATGCCGTATTTCCGCCACTGCCTGTCAGAATTTTGCGGACAAGCGAGTTCGGCCATGATACCCTGTTGCTCGTATTGGACTGGAACATGGTCTTAAAGTCCAATGTTTGCGACGCGAGAAATGTGACTGAGGGCACACGCTGCTCAGGCTGCTCAGGCTTCACCTGCTTGCGATACTCGCTGATAGCGTCGTCGATTGCCTCCTGATTGCCGGAGGAATTAAACCAGAAATAGTCAGTAAGAGTTGATTTAGACTGATCTGTATTTTTGATTTCGCCAGTCACTTTATAGTCGTGATTGGTTGCGCAAGGGAAGAATAAGATAGTATCTGATTTGTCGGTTACGATATAATCATCGTTGCCTCGGTAATAATCCCTGTAAGGAGACCATTTTTTCCCTGTCGTACCGGCTCTGTCTTCATAGATTGTATAATTGATTGTGACCGCCTTTGCATTTGCTGTAGTTGCTGCGCTCGGATATGTGGTGGCGAACCATTCTATACCGTTAGCTACCCATTTACCGTTGGCTGCTATAGATCCATTCTCGACAATCGCTTTTATCTCCGCCCATGAACACTCATTCAGGCTCTTAGAATTCGTCGGAACAGCAACCGTCTCGAATTGCGCTTTAGCGTCGATGTTTCCGTGCACGGTAAACGTGTCCGTTATTGTCGGATCGTTTCCCGCACTAAAACCGATGCACAATTTATTGCCGCTAAGCGGATAAGCCGGTTTTCCCGCTGCAACTGCCGCCACGTCGCTGTATTGCACGACGTCTCCGTATTGCGCGTCAACATGATAGATTTCGTCGCTTCCGGCGAAAAACGTCACGCGATAAGTTCTGACCGTACTCGCATATTCGGCTTTGATTGTCACGTCGTCCTTAATATTTGTCAGCTCTCTACTCCAACCGGTAAACGCATAGGTAAATTGCGCGTCTGCTGCTTTTGTCGGGATGCCATATCCAGCATTCCTCGGGTCTGTGGCATTCCCACCGTCCAGAACATATTCTTTGGCGAAAACCTTGTCCCCGTTATAGAACGTAACAAGGTGCAGCGCCGAACCGCCGCCTCCGTTGATGATCAACCCGTCGCCAAACCTATCCTGAAGGGTCTTCTTGTCTGCATTGCTGATGTTGTCAAACGTCACCGTGCCTGTGATAATCGGGCCTGATGCACCATCATCCATGCCGTCAGCAGTGATGCCGTGAACGTTGTCGTCCATCGCAATCCTCATCAGGGTGGATGCGTCTGCCCATTGCAGATCAACGCCTGTCAGCCTGATGTTTGTCAGCGAAAAAGCATTGTCAAGAATAGCCTTCAGCGGGAACCCGACACAGTCCTCGACCATTAACGAACGCATCGCCGTATAATCATTATTTTCAAAAGTAAACGCTGTCACATGGTTCAAATTTTTGGCGCGTATCCGCTGTACGTTTTTGCCAAGACGCGCTTCGGTAAGCGGGCACCCATCAGCGAATGTAACACCTGTGACACCGCTGTTCTGTAGATAGAGCCGTTTTAACCACTTGTTGTTGCTCAAATCCAGCGCAACGGTGTCGCCCACCAGAAATTGACCACGGAGGTCGATTTCTTCTGACAGCGGCACCGTTTCCGGCGATACGCTGAGCGCGTTGATGTTGGCGTAACTATCGCCAGCACCAAGTAACATATCCTGTAGTTTTAGGTTTGCGATGTCGCCGACTGAGTACTGCGCAGGATAGAGATAAGCGACAGTTGATACGTGCTTGATGTTGTTGATAGAGTACACGTTGACCGCGGTACTTTCCCGGGATCTGTTACCGGGGTCCGCTAAATCGGTAAGCGTTTCCGATTCTCCTTTGGACACCCGCTTTTTGTCCCAGATGTTGTTGCTGTCCCTACCGACGCACACGTACATGTCACTGTATGGAACGAACGTAAGCTCCTTGCGAAAATCAGTAGTGTTTTTGCTGGGGGCCATACGGAGACGCAGTGCGTTGTTTGTCGCGGTGTTGGAGCTGTATTTTGAGCTCATATATATTTGTTGATAGCGCAGGAACTGTTCTCGCTGCTCGGCCTTCTGCCCGTAGAACATACTTTCAAGGTATGTTGTTTCTCCTGCTCGGATATACGGGTCGTCATACACGCCGTTATAGCTTTCGATCATCAGCGCTTCCGGCCTAATCTTTTGATAGTCCCTGAATTTCGTTATCAGCCTGCTGGCGGAAAACAACGTACCATCCAGCGCCCGGTACCACTCCTTGATCTTATCCGGGAAACACTCCCGCAGATTGGCCCACAGTACGGGTTCCTGATCGTATCCCTTGCCGGTATCGTACACCCAGTCGTCGCTGAGCTTCCCGGTGTTCTCTGTGGTCGGATGGTCTTCAAGGCCATAGGTAAGGCTCATATTGCCAAGGTTGTCAATTCCAAGGATTGTATCAGCGTCGTAGAATTTTGAAAAATTAAACTTCCAGTTTCCATTCCTATCAGGTTCATACGAACAAAACTGATTTTTTTCCCGCTGGTCCATCGCCAGGAAAAATTCGGTGAAAACGTAGTAGAACGCAAGTCCGTCTATGTCGAAGTACCGCGAAAGTTCATTCTTGAATTTTTCACGTCGATAGGCGCGGTGGCCCTCTTTTGTATCCGGGAACGTTGTGCCGGACAGGTCGTCCTGGCTGAAAGGATATCCGATACCATTATCAGTATCAGGATAACAGTCTGTCGTCCATACCCAGTACTGCATCTCTGCGAACTTTGCTTTTGCTGCGTCTTCCTTGCCATCCGGCGCGTAACGAATCTCAAAGTGGTTACCCTTCGGCGCTATCGGCTCTGACTCCTCGTTCCAACATTCGTTGGTAAAGTCGCTCGCCTTGAACCGGCTTCTTGTTTGGCCATTACTCAGAAATTCAACGCAGAACAGAGGATTACCTTTGCCATCTTCGATGTCTGATTCTCCGAACACATCAATATTCTTTTTGCTGTTGTTCATGTCCCCGGCAAAATAGAGAATTGTTTCGTCCGCCCCCAGTACACGCCCGCTATGAGAGGTTCCTTGACTATCGTTCGCGCTACCCAGTGTCATTGTTTGTGCGCCGCTGTTGTGGATAAACACAGCGCAGGGGTGCCCCTCTACGGTGTTTCTCACGCGGCTGTCCCTTATCTGTGCCTGACTTTTGATCGGATAGTAGGTGTTGAACAAATCTGCGGCGCAAACGTTGTTTGCATTTTCGCTGCTGGCCACGTTGGCTTTCAGGTTGAAATAGCTTACGGGAATTGAGTTGCTCGTCATGGCATATCCGCGGGGCCTGTCTGCGGAAATATCAATGTCGAGGTTGCCCGCCGCCGCGATATAGTTCATCGAACTTGTGCCCTGTAATGTGTATTTCGCGTTCGGCGCTTCAAATTGTTTCACGCCGCCCTTAGTACAGACGATAGAGCAAGGTTTCGCGTTTTTGCCGCCCTTACCTTGCGGGAACTCCGATGCTGAGATTTCGATAATGTACAAATCAGGACACGCAGCTGTCAGTTTCTCAACAGAGATCGTCCCCTCAAGGGCATTTTCGTTTACGAAAATTTTGTTGCGGTTGTACCGTTCCGACAGCTCCTCTTTATCCGGGCAGTCAACGATAAAATTCCGCAGCATCTCTCCGTCACTAAGGCCGCGATTATACATTTTAAATCTGTATAGCCAAATGTCGCAGTCATCAGACCCCAACGTAAACAGGTTCGTATCCGACGCAGGCGCGAATGATTCCCCCACTGTGAACGGAGCAGAATTGGCTGGTGTCCCACCCATCCAGAATTTATAGATCCCCGATCTCGCGTTGTTGGAAAGAAGCCGCGTCTTGGTAACGTCAATATTCAGCCCCATTTCAATCAGGGATTCTTCGCAGTAGTTCACTTTCACACTCCTGCCGCCGCCTTCAAACACCGCGTCATGGGCATTCAGGCGCAACCCCAAATGATCGCTCTCGTAATAGGAGCTTCCGACCTGAGCGTCATAATCCACGCAGTCCTTCACCTGGAACTGCATCAAAATGCACTTACCGTTGTCTGCCGTATCGTCATCACGGCGGAACAGTCCCCGGTTAAATTCAATCCAAGTGCCCCTGCGGATCACAAACACCGTCGCGCCGGTGGCCGGGTCTGTCTGGAACCCGCCGTTCGTCCAGTCAAAATTTGCCGAATAGCTAAACGGGTGGTTATCGCCGTTACCGTCAATGTAGCCAAAGTTATTTTTGGTTGCCTCGCTGTTGCTGTGTCCGGCCGGGTCAACGTCCATGATAAGACCGGACGTCACAGGAGCAAGTCCCTCGACCGCGTTCACAACCAGCGTGATGTCCTTTGCCACGCTGCCGCACTTCAGCGTCAGTGTAAACGTGCCTGTCTCGCGGCACTTGTAGCGCCAAATCTGCATGGTGCGCCCCACGTTTTCGGTGCTGATAAGGTTACCGTTTACCTTCTTCTCTACATTGTACGATGTGTCAGGGCCGCTCGCCATCCAACGGATAGCCAGTGTGTCGTACTGATCCGCCTCGATGCTCGTATCCAGCACGGAAAGGGTCGTTTCCGTAACTCCTCTGACCATGACGGCGCTGATCTTCGTCGTTGTGTACGTCGTGCCGCGCAGGGTATACGACAACCAAGCGGAAAGGGTCGTTTCCCCTTCTGGAATATCAATGGTCCTGGCAATAGTACCGTCCGCGTCGTTTACCGTAGCGGAGGATACGATTTCTTCTTGACTGTTGACAAACTGATAATGCAGCGTGGTATGAGCGATACTTTCGACAAAAAATGTCATGCTCAGTCGCTGCGCGTCGTAATAGGCGATATCCCTGCCGTTAAGGCTCCAACTCAGATCCGTTTTGTAAAGATTGATGTACCACGTCTTCTGCTGCTGGATTGTCCGTTCTTCCTCCGATGTAAACGAAATCCTCACCCGCACCGTGTTTTCTCCGTTGCGCAGGTAAGATGAAACGTTTTCTGTGATAAAATCTTGGATGTCCTTGGGATCTTCTGCGGGAGAAGCGTTGTTTATCGTTTTTACAACGGTTCCATTGACTTCAATCCGCAATGTCGCATTGGCGGGTGTATAGGATGCACCGTTCTGGGTGGCATACCAATTAAATGAAATTTCTGCGTCTGCGTCTTTTGTCGCGGGCGTAACATCAAATGTCGTCCCTAAACTATCAGGATCAGCAACGATCTTGACGGCATACGCGACGCTCGGTCCACCGCCACCGCCACCGGTTATGGTGACGCTTTCCCCAAGCTGCTTACCGTTCTCATCCACAAGCCAAAGGTTGCTGTCCTCATACGCCAGCGTCACAGCCCGCCCGGCGTCATGGTCTTCCAGCTTGGTAACTCTGTTGGCAACGGAAGTTATCCGCGAATCATTAGTCTGTATATTATTTTCAACGTCTCGGACCCTATTCGCCAGCGACTGATATTGGCCGATATAATACCAGGCTCCGATTCCGTTTTTAACGCGATACACCTGATGGGTATAATAGTCGCCTTCCTGGATGTAATAATCAACGCCCTCAGCGCCATCGGCTGGTCTCACCCCTGCGGTAGCGCCGTCCTCGGCGTCGATAATAACCATCGCGCCGCCGAAGCCGCCGCCAAACTGTTCCCAGCAGTCCGCCTCGGTCCTACTCGCATCAGGTACATACAGCCACTTATCATGCCCACCCTTCGTGTTCGGCAGGCAGTAGACTGTCTTTTCTGCGATGTCATCACCGGTGGGCAATGAATCGTCATCACCCAAATACACTATCGCCAGCTTGTCCTCTATGATGCTGTCCGCGTATTCGTTGGCGTTGCTCTCCGCCGCCGCAGCCTGTGCGCCTGCGTAAGCATTCGCCGCATCGATTGCCTCCGTCTTTTTGGTATCGGCGTAAGAGTTTGCCGCTTCGATTGCCTCTGTTTTTTTGCTGTCGGCATAGGCATTCGCCGCTTTGATCGCCTCTGCCTTTTTTGCATCGGCGTAACCGTTTAATGATACTCTTCTAAGCCGTTCTTTTGTCACCCCGGCTTCCGTCTCTGTCTGGGTGATCAGTACCTTGGCATCAGTCTGTAACTCCTGCGTCACCGTGAGATCTGTTACTTTTTTCGGCATATCATCACCTCCTTATTCCCACGCGGACCATGCAGAGGCCGGGACAGCGCCGTCTACCATGTTGTGAGAATTTGCCTGTCGGCGCAGAATCTCTACCGGAAGGCCAAACGGTACAGGCTCAAAATTCTGAGAAGACGGAACAGGCAAACTGATGATCCACTGGTTGATGTTGTATGTTTCCAAAAAACCTGCGGAATGAAACACGAGCAACAACCCCTCCATTCCCATGTCGTCCTTGTGGGTAAAAGGCAACTTGTTCGTTGTGCCCTCAGAAACGATCTTGATACAGGGTTCGATCATATCGCCCAATGTATCCGCAGTCACATCCGTCTGTCCCGTAAAATCCAGCAGCCCAGCCAGCAGCCCCGTCAGCGTCCCCGCGCCGGTGCCGCCTCTTTCTACCGGCAGCACACCGCCGGTCAGATCCGCCGCGCTGTGGCTATGTTCTGCCGCTGCCGCTCCTATTGTCCGCAAATCAACCTGATGCGGATTCCTCAGATCGCTTACATGCAGATTAAAAATCGCCATCGCCTTCGCGATACGCGTCAGATTGCGAGCCAATGAGTCGCCGCTTATCATCGGCTCGTAGTGATCGAGCGATCCAAGCGTCACATTCATCTGCTCAGGCGTTACGTGATGGGGGTTGTCCGTATCGGCCACATGGTCGTCAAAATCACTTTTCAGCGCGTACAAAATGCCGGATCCCAGTTCTACCGAGATGTTCTCCGCCTCGTCGATGGCAACGATCATCGTCACGTCCTGTTCCGTCAGCACCGCGCAGCCGTTGGCCCGCACGGTACCGGCGCCGTCCGCGTCGTAATCATAGCAGTACAGCACTTCCACGTTGTCCTCGCCCTTGGCGAACAGCCCCAGTTCCCGCAGCCGGAAATCCTCCGACACCTCCAGGCTGCTGAAGTGACCGGAGATTTTCAGCGTCTTCGGCGTGGTATCGTCCACGGCGGCTATCGGGAACGCCAGCTTCGCGTTCACCAGGTCCGTCAGCTCCTCCGCTGCCGTACCTGTGGGCAGCACACCGGCGCCGACTTTGAATCGCGTAAACGTCACGTGCTCGCCCTCGATGGCCCGCAGCAGCAGCTCCAGCCCCGCCGTTGTCAGAATCGGTGAATTTTCAAACATTTTTAATCCTCCTTATTAAACAGTGGCGGAGCCGACCTCCGCCTCTCCTACGATCGCGCCGGTCTGTCCGGCCGAGAGCGTAATCCTGCTGCCCAACAGCAAGGCGCAGCCGCCGAACACCGCCCGCCCAACGGTCAGCGGGAACAGCCATCCGGCGTCGACTGCCAGAAGCCTCCCATCTTCATCCGTCAGCAGCGTCCCTTCTTCGTCCGCCAGCAAACGGTAATCCATGCGCTCCGGGCAAAGCCGCCGCTGCACCCGGTACCCACACAAAGCAGCGATCCCGTAAAAAACGTCCCTTCGCCGCGCCGTCTTAAATGTCACGCTGTCCAAAACAGACCGCACATTTAGATAGAATCTCGCCCTGTACAGCAGATCGTCAAGAATCTCGCCGCATCCGAAGATTTCCCCCAAGTCCACGTCTATCTTGAAATGATACGGCTGGCCGCCATACTCGGACCATTCTGTCATCCGTGCTCCCTCGTACCGGCTGGTGATCGCCGTTCCTACCGCGCCCACGCTGCCCAAAGTCCGATGTACAATAAAATGACTTTTAAAAACCTCCCGCTTTTTCTCCAGTGGTGCATCGCCGTCCCACCAGTCAATCTTAAAATCCCACGCCAGAATGTCCAGCATGGTCTCGTCCAGCTCGTCGATGCGCCCGTACAGCGCCAGCAGATCGTGATCCGCACTCAGGTCCTCCAGCTCCTCGGCCACGATGGCCGCGATCATCGCCAGATGCGACGACTTTTCGCTGTTCTTATAATCGTCGACGGTTTCCAACGGTTCCTGCCGGTCCAACAGAAACCCCGGGTGCCGCGCCAGCTCGTAAGGAAACGACCGCAGCAGCTCTTCGGCCTGAAAATTATTCATTCTCATACCCTCCGTTGATCACGGTCCGGGTGCCCAGCACCGCCAGCTCAGGCACGTCGCCCTCGCTGCCGTCGTCCATCCGCCGGAATGCGGGTGCGCGGATCTCCGCCCGCTTGATACCGGTTTCCATCAGCAGCTGCCATAATTTTGCCGGGTTGATATCCCGTCCCAACCGGGCGTACTGCCATTTGACGTACCGGTCCACCGCGTCAGATACCGCCGCCTCGATCTCCGCCATGGGCGTTTTCGTCGCCCTGTCCACATAGAACGTCAGGTCGATGTTATATCCCACCTCTTCCGGGTCCTCCACGCTCACCATGTCAGTGAGAGGACGCACGTATTCCCTGTTACACTCCGCAGCTATGGCGTCTTTGATTGTCGTTCCGGCTTTGTTGCCGTCGTCCATCAGGGCGTAGATATACACCCTGCCGCCATTGTCCTGCCGGATGGAGACGTCTACCGACGTCTCCCCGTCCAGCGCTCCGCCGGACACGATGCCGATTTTCAGAAGCCCGTCAGTGTAGGCCACGGTATAGTCCACGGCCAGCTCCGTCGCCTCCGTCGCCCCGTGCGCCCGCACGGTCAGGGAGGCGGTGTTCAATTGGTCCCCTCCCATAAACGCACAGTGATCGCCGTTCTCGTCGGTTGCAACCGGCAGTTCGGCAGTCCGCAGCCACACAGGCCGGATCGCCTTCACATCCGCGATATTGTCGCTCACCGATTTTGCGTGGTAGATATACGCCCCCGCAGCACCCGCTGTTGTATACGCGTCCAGCGCCAGCCGCATACGCTCATAGTAGGCGTCGTCTCCCTCCACGTCCGCGCCGCCCTCTGAGGCGGTCACGTTGGCGCAAGAGGAAAAATACAAAATGTTCCCCACGTCAACCAGCGTGTTGATCTGCCCGGGGGCGAAACCGTTTCCGGCCTCCCCCGCCGTCAGGCACTGCGCCATGGCGTCCACGGAGGTCTCGCCGATGGGGATCACTTCGTCCCGCGTGGTCTCCCAGTAGAGTTTCTGCCGGGCATCGGTCACCCGCGTCCCCGCCGGCACCGTCACAGCCGTCTCCATGGCTTCGGAAATCGTAAACCGCATGGTACATTTTGCCGGCTGCGCCGGGCTGCGCTTCACATCGTAGATCCACTCGCCCAGCGCATCCAGGTTCGCCCCAGTCGCGCGGCTGGGAATGTTCTGATTTCCGATGTAATTCTGATTCACCCGTTCGGCGATCAGCACGTCCACCACCCAGCAGATAAACAGCCGGTCCGGGTCGTCGGGGTTCAGCGCCCGTCCGGTCAGGGTCTCATATTTGTCAATCAATCCCGCCAGCAGTGCCGCGCCGTCCGCCGGGACAAACTCATAGTCGGTGCCTCTCACAGCTCCACCTCCACGTATATATACATTTTGCCAGTCTGCAGGTCGCCCTCCACGTGCACGTCGCGCAGGGTCACGCGCGGCTCCAGCGTTTCGATGGCCTCGGTAACCTCACGAGCAGCGACCACCTCCGCGATGGGCACCTGTCGATCCACCCACTCGTTGGGCAGGCCGAATTCCCGGTACATCGGGCACGTTCCCGCTTGCGTATTCAGGATCAGCGAGATATTCTGGAGGATGGATTTCACCGGGTCTGTCTCCCCCAGGCGGTACTCCACCGCGTCCTTATTGGTCACTCTGTATACCATCACACATACTCCTGTAAGTTGATCGTCACTTCCGCCGTGATCAGGTTCCCGCGCCGGTCGCAGTCCTGACAGTCCACGGAGTAGCCGGTGATCATCCACCGGCCGTTCCCCGGGCCGCTGTTACCGAGCTGTAACCGCACCACCGCTCCGCTGTCGGTATATGTCTTGATCTTGGCGATCTCCGCCGCCGGATCACTCCCCAGCAGCCGTGATACCTGCACGGTCAGCGTGGCCTTGTCCGGCTCGCTGCCGGTAAACTCCGGTTTCGCCTTCGTCAGATGCAAATCGTGATTGGCGATCTTCGCGCTGCCGCTCAGTTTCAGATTTTTAAAACTCTGTATCCGGCGGTCGTCAACAGAAAAGACGATCCCGCCCAGACTTCCGATGGTCATCCGGTTGTCCCTCCCAAAATGAAGCCGTTGGCATTGAATCCACCGGCGTAAAGACAAAGCACCGGTTCCCCCGGTTTGGGGATCCAGTGCTTCAACTTTACCTCATGCTTGTGCCCATCGGCAATCTCCGTATGCTCGTCGTCGTCCACTCTGGACTTATGCCGCAGAATCGTCAGCCAGTCGCTCACGATCCCAACGTCGGGGAAATACACCCGGGCCACCATCCGGCCCTCGTCCACCGCTGTCACGGTGCCGATCCGCACCGGGCTGTCCGGCTGGTTTGCATTCATAGCGTCACACCTTTCTCAACTCGATCTGTGTCGTATAACCGCTGCCGGAAATGCTGTGCCGCGCCTGCCGGATGATATACTTCCCGTTCCAGTCGCCGAAACCGGAAATGCTCACCGCGATCCCAGCGCAAAGGGAAGGCGTCCCCATCAACGTGAAGCTGGCGCTCAGCTCCATCTTATTGTGCAGCCGCAGCTGTTCCGCCGCCAACGTATCAGCCTCCACGACGCTTTCCACCCTCTGGGTGATCCGCAGCGTTTGGCCGTCCTTCCCGCCGCCGTCCGCCTGGGCCGTGCCGATGATGCACTCTCCGTCCGGCTTCGTCCACTTTACTTCGCAGTCCTTATACTTCTCCGTTTTCCCCGTTTTCAGGGAATACTTGATATAATTCGAGCCGTTGCGGTCGATGTGAAAAACCGGCGCCTGCGCGTCGATCCATTCCTTATCGATCACGTTGACGATATTATTATAGATCTTCAGACTGCACCCGGCGTCCTCGCACAGCTTTTTCAAAAACGCGATGTCGCTCTGCTGGTACTGCTCTACCCGCTCATAGAACGGGTCCTTTTCGCCGGTGAACACGCAGGCCATCCCGTTTTTTCCGGCGATCTCCTGCGCGATCCCTCGCAGCGTGTAGTTTTCCCACGCTTTGCTCTTATCCGTCTGCCGGATGGAGCTGTCGAAAGGCAGCGCCGTGCATTTCAATGTGATCCGAGCCGGCGGGCCACTGGCTGATACACTGTCCAGCTCAAACTGGCCGCAGTCCATCACGCCGTTCTCAGCGAGGATCGCCGCCGCCACCCGCAGCCCCTTGGTGACGCCACCCAGAAAAGAACCACCCATCGACCGCGCGGCCGTCCCGGCGGTACCGGCCCCGGTTGCCGCGTAGCCGCGTTTGCGCACGTCCCGTGCCGCGAACCATCCCAGGTACCCCACATGGATGGGATAGGGCGCGCCTTTATTGTTGATGTGCGTCACCTCGCCCCGGTAGTCCGTCACCGGTATGCCGGGCCGTCCCTCTCCGTAGCTGGTGTACTGCGGCGTGCCGGTGACGGTCACCTGATCCCCCACGACGAAACCGGCCGCGCCGGAGGATTCCCGGGCCACACAGTCGCTCATCACATAGCCAACGGTTCCGGCGTGCCGCACCCGCGCCCAGCCGCCGTCATTGTCCAGCAGTTCCACCACGGTGCCATAGGGCAGCTCCGCCGAAGCGGCATACTGAGCCCCGCGTCCGGCGCGAAGGAAAGCCCCCGTCGCCGCGCAGACGATCCACCGTTCCGCGTCTCCGCTGTTCTGCGTCGGATCTCCGCTCTGGCCGCAGAACCAATGCTCCATCAGGACGCCGCCGTGGTCGCACAGCACCAGCTGCAGGTCGTCGGTTTCATCCTCTTCGTTGTCAGTATAATTCAGGCTTTCCAAAAACGGCGCGATGTCGCCGGAGATATCCACCCCCGCCGCGATCACCCGCGCCGCCGTCCGCCTCGCCAGTCCGTCAGCCATTGATCTTCCTCCACGGCGGCAGATAGTCCGCCTCCCGCCGGTCGCTCACCTCCGGCACGGTCAGCGTCACGCCCGCCGGAAGAATATACGTTCCCAGATAGCCCGGGTTTTCCCGCATCAGCAGGTCCTTATATCGCTGGTCGCCCATGACCCGATGGGCGATGCCGTCGAACATATCCCCCTGCACGGTCGTATATGTCATCTGTATGCTCTCCTCTCCCGCTCGGCCAGGTAATCTTCCAGCATGGCCTCCAGCTGTGAGCGCAGGGTCTCCCCGGCGGCCCGGACGCCCTCTTCCGCGTCGCCGCCGCTCACGTTGATGGTCAGCGCCACGTTAAAGCCGCCGTCCCCGGCCGCTCCCGCCGGCGCCTCGTCCAGCGTCCTGGCGCTGCGCATCAGTCCGGCCGTCTCGTCCGCAGGGATTACTCTTTCCCCGCCCTGAAACAGCACCAGCTCAGGGCCTTCTTCACCGACCAGATGGATGCCTGGCGTAGCGCTGTCGGTACCTTCCGCGTAGGCGCTGCCGCCCTTCGGTGCGGAAACGGTTACCCCGCCGCCGTTCAGCGCGTTCACCGCCGCCTGCCGCACGGCTGCGTAGGCGTCGTAGATTCGTTGATAACTGTTCTCCGCTTCATTGGCGAAAGCGTCAATGGTTTGTTTCCCTGCAGCGGCAGCCTCTTTGCTCAGGTTCATGGCTGCCACGTCTTCCTCCAGATCCTTCTGGAGCTGGTCCATCTTGGTCGTGAATTCCGTTGTCAGGTCAGCCAGACTGTCACTCACGTCCTTCTGCGCGTTCTGTACGTTCTGGTAGTTGGTTACCATCTCACGCAGGTCTTCTTCGCTGGCGCTGGCCATGCCGGCGATGGCGGCAACGCTCTCGTCGCTGCCGTCCGCGAAGGTGGCGATCACCTCGCTCAGTCCTTCCACGTCAGCCGCTTTCGCGTTCAGCGCGTCAAGGTTCGCCTGGTAGTCGGCCCAGTGCTGTGCCTGACTTTCCAGCGCGCTGTTGATCTTGTCAATACTGACCGTTTCGACCTCTCCGGCCTCGTCCCAAAGGCTGTACTGACCGCTGACGCTTTCCAGCGCCGCGTCGTAGGCTGCCGTATAACTGGCCGTCAGCGCCGCAAGCTGTTCCTGCGCGGATTCCATTTCTGCGTTCAAGGCAACCTGCGCCTCTGTCAATGTGCCGTTTTGAGTGACGGCGTTCCCGAGCTCCTCTGTCAATTCCCGGTGAAGCCCCTGCACGCGCTCCAGTTCCGCTTCGCTTTCGGTAACCGCGCTGACATAACCGGAATACTGTTTTTCCGCCTCCATAAGCGCCTTGCCTTCTTCGGTGAAAAGCATAGCCGCGAGGTTGTTCTTGCCGTAGGTGGCCTCAAATGCGGATCTGAGACTTTTCAGGTGTGTTTCCGCACCTTCTTGGGCAGCGATATCTTTATTAAGCTGCTCCTGCGCGTTGTCCGTATCTTTAATCGCCTGGACCAGCGCTTTATACTGTTCCGCTTTCTTTTCCGCTTCCGCCTGCCGCTGGGCCATCTTCTCCATGTCAGCGAAATCGGCAAAACCGTTCGTCACCTCATCGATGCTGAGTCCAAGATTCGGGAACAGTTCATTCAGCTCGGCGATGATGGCCTTCATTTCCTCCTCATCGCCTGCCGTTTTCTGCGTCTGCGAGCTGAGTTCTTCCAGCCGGTGCGTCAGCGCCTGCGTCTGGCTGGCGTTCCCCTCCAACTGGGTGACTTCTTCCCGGTAGGCGTTGATATGCCCGTCAATGTTGCTCAGCACCTCGTCGTGCGCGGCCATGTATTCCTCGAAGGTCTGCTTGTTCGCCTCGTAGGCGTCCGTCAGTTCTTCCACCTGCCACTTGAGGTACTGCGCCTCTTCTGAGTTCTCGCCGTACAGCTCCGCGGCCCTTTCATACTCCGCGTTTTTCTCCTGCAGCGCGATATAGTCTTCCCGGGAGCTCTCAGACAGCTCTCTGATCTCTCTGGCTTCCTTATCCTGCGCCTCCACCAGCGCAATCAGTCCCACCGTCAGCGCCGCCACCGACGCCGCCACCGCCACGTAGGGATTCAACAGCAGCTGCGCGTTGGCTTCCTCAGTAACCTCTTTCTCCTTCTTTTTCAGGGCAATCAGAACCGGCTCCAAGGCAATGCTGATTTTTTTCCATGCCTGATAAGATTTATAAACTGCCAGGAATACACCTGCCTCCGCCGTGATGGCGATCAACGACTTCAACAGCACCGGGTGTTTCCCCAGCAAGTCGTTGACGCCCGTCATGATCTCCGTCGCCACTTTGGCAAGCCCCTGAAATTCCTCCTGGTAGGCTTCGCCGATGGTGGTCTTCAGGGCGTCGGTGGCGGATTCCAGCAGCGTCATTTGCCCCTGCAGATTGTCCAGCTTGACCTGCGCCATTTTTTCGGCGGCCCCGGCGCAGTTTGAGATCTTATCGGACAGCCCGGCGAAGTCCGCCTCGCTGGCGTTGACGATGGTCAGCAGTCCTGTCATACCGCGCTGACCGGCCAGTTCCGCGGCATAGAACGCCTGCTGGTCCTCTGTCAGGCCGGCAAAGGAATCCCGCATCTGCTCCATGAGCTCCATGAAGCTGTACATGTGACCGTGCCCATCGTCCAGTGAGATCCCCAGCGCCTCCATGGCGTCCGCGCTCTCCTTCGTCGGCTTTGCAAGTCTGGTCAGGATCCCCCGCAGGCTGGTACCGGCCTCCGACGCCTTCACACCGCTGTTGGCCAGGATGCCTGTGGCGATCGCCATGTCCTCCACGTCGTACCCAAGAACTCCCGCCAGCGGGGCGACCACCTTGAAGGTCTCGCCCATCAGGCTCACGTTGGTGTTGGCGTTCGTCGCCGTCGCCGCCAGGATATCCGCATAGCGGGAGGTGTCCGCCGCCGTCAGCCCGAATGCTGTCATGGAGTCGGTCACGATATCGGAAACCAGCGACAGATCCTCCCCGGACGCCGCGGCCAATGACAGCACGCCCGGCATACCGGCCAGCATCTGTTCCGCGCTCCAACCTGCCATGCCCATGTAGCCCATGGCCTCGCCCGCCTCGGTGGCGGTGAATTTCGTCGTCGCGCCCAGTTCCTTGGCCTGCGCCGTCAGCGCCGCCATTTCTTCCTCGGTCGCGCCGCTCAGCGCCTCCACGTTACTCATAGCGGACTGGAACCCCATGGACAGCTCTACGCACTCTTTGTAAGCCTCGGTGATCTCTTTGAGCCCTTCGGCGATCCCGGCCGCCACAAGCGCGGCGCCCACGGCCTCGAACCCCGCAGCGCCTTTCCCGCCAAACTCGTCGGCCTCCTTCGCCGCTTCCTCCATCTCGTCGGCAGCTTTCTCCATCTCCTGTGCCAACCGCTGCTGCTCATCGCCGAAATTGTCAGTGTCGACCCCGGCCTCCTTCAGCTCGGTCTCCATCGCGTCCAGCTTCTGCGTCTGCTGTTCCAGCTTCTGGCTGGTCTGGTCGATGGCCCGCTGCTTGTCGATCATTTTGTTGGCAAGCGCGGAGCTGCTCTCCCCGGTCTCCTGGTACTCTTTTTGGATATTATCGTACTGCTTCTGCAGATCCTCCAGCTTCCGCTTCGTGTTCTCCACGGCGGCCTGCTGCTTCTGGTAGGCGGTGATATCCCCCTGCGCCTGGTTCAGCCGGTTGACCTCCTGCTGGATCTGCTGCATCTTCTGCTGCGCCGCAGAGAAAGTACTCCCGAACTCCTTTCCCATCTGCGCCGTCAGCTGAAAAAGCATCTGATATTCTTTACTGGCCATGTTCATTCACCACCTAAAAAAACAGAGAAAAAACCTGTAACACGAAAAAGAGCAGCCATGAGCCGCTCTTTTTTTTATTCTGTCAATAATCCCTCGGGATCACCGCCACCGCCTTCCTCGGCCGCCGGTCCTCCAGCGCCGCCTCCAGCCGGTCGATCATCTCCTCCGCGTGCTCCATCGCCTTCTCCAGTGACGGCAGATCCAGCCGCGTCACCGACCGGTCGTCGATGGTATATGCCTTCACGCGCCCTTCCAGCAGCGCCACATAGGCCGCCTGCGTCTTCTCCAGCACGTCTTCCCAGTAGGCGATCCTCTCCCGGATCACCGTTTTCGATCTCGTCATACCACTCACCTCTTACGTCCGCCAGCCGTTGAGCACCGCCGCAATCTCGTGATCGATCCGCGCCTCGAACGCATCCCTGATCTTGTCGCCCATTTCCTGCTGCAGGTCGTCATTGTAAGACAGCATCTGCGGCACGGACGGTCCGAATTTCTCCTGCACCGGGTACCGATCCTCCGTCAGCCGCTCAAATAGGCCGGTATGGCTGCCGACCGTCGCGGAGAACACATGCTCCAGCGCCGTCTTCGCGCTGGTCCGTTTCACCCGTGCCCTCACGAGCCCGTCCTTCCCGACGGAAACGTCGAACTTCGCCAGCGGGATGTGGGTCCCCATGAATTCCAGGTCCACCGTGTCTCCGCCGGCGCCGGAAGCGTACCGCACCTTACTCTTGGTGTGCGATTTCATCACGCCGACGCCCACCGCGTAATCCCGCGCCAGCATCCGCGTGGTGTAGGCCATGCCGGTGGTGGCGGCCCGCTTCAGCGCGGACCCGACCGCCTTCTGGGCTCCCCGCGGGATCCCGCTCAGCAGCTTCCGCGCCCGCTCAATCGACCCGTCGCCGATATCGTCAATCAGAATTTTCATTTTTCCTCCCGCAGCACGGCGTCTTACGCCGTTTTTTCAATGCGGAATGCGGAATTCGGAGTTCGGAATGATCTCCGCTCTCCGCACTCCGCTCTCCGCTCTGACAAATGCCCTCATCCGCATCGCGGCTCAGTGATCCGCCCGGCCGCAGGCCGCATAAAATCACCGGCCGCCCGCAGATGGCCGCACCTCCTCCGTAGCGCGGCTCAATGAGCCGCCCCGCGCAGCGGTTTTTTTTAATCACCGGCTGCCGCAGCAGCCGCCACCGAGGAGCGCCGCGACCCCCGCAGGGCCTCTTCTTGATTCCGCACATCCCGAAATCAACCGCAATATAATCGCGGCCTACAGGCCGCGCACCGACGCGTCCACCGGACGCGCCTGTCGCCACCGGCGACTTCACTAATCACTAACCACTAATCACTAATCACTCGCGCCGCGCCTCCGGCGCGCCTCACATCTCCGCCAGCAGCCGCCGCACATCCCGCTCCGTTTCTTTCACAATGAACGGCACAGCCATCTCCCCCGCGTAAAACGGCCGGGTGTCATCCGAGTAGATCAGCCCCTCCGGCCCCGTCTCCCGGTCCAGCGCAAACGACCGCCCGTTGTAGGTGTCCCGCAGCAGCTCGCGTTCCACAAACTCAATCAGGTTCAGCAGATCCAGCTCGCCCTGCTCCTCGTTCTCGTTGGGCACGCAGAAGATCATCCGCACCGTGGCCACCTGCTCCGTCCGCTGTCCTTCCGCCTGCCGGGTGTGCCAGGTCGTCAGCTTCAGGATGATGTACGGCGCGTATTTTTTATAGTGATCAGACCGCGGCAGCCGCATCCTGTGCACCTCCGGCGCCCGCGTCTCCCGGTCTCCGTCGCCACGCTGCAGGTCGACCTCGTACCGAAATCCCGCCGTCTTCTCCTCCAGCCACTGCTGCAGATCTTTCAACAGGTTAAACTTCGTCATTTCGTGTTTGCCTTTCTGTGATTATATTCCGTACAAGTTTATCGTCCCTTCCACAAACCTCGTAGACGCTACATATGGAAAGATTGCTATATCGCCAATCCCCAGCCTTGTTCCGGCGTTGTCATATGCAGTAGGCAAGGAGAATTTGACGGCACAGGCCCAATCGTTCCCCATTCGCGCAAAGCATAGAATTTTTGTATTGATATCCTGCATCCTTGAGGTGTATGCCGTCGCGTCGGCAACGGTAAAATAAAGCCAGTCCTGTGCCGAGAATTTGACGCCGTCGCAAACAAAATATATGGAGCGAAACGCCGACAAATCATAATCCGTCGGATGGAAAACGACCCTGTTGACGTTTTCCGCCAACATCGCAACGTCAACAGACGCCAACAAAACAGGCTCCTGTGACTGTTCGACCTGTACGTTCACAGAGTCATATTCCGTTACGGTATAAATTCCGTTTTTCTTGATCGGCAGCGTTCCTGCCGGGAACACCCCCTGCGGCACCCGCACCTTTGCGGTCTCGTACCCGCTCACGTCGTAGTCCCGGTTCTCCGTCAGCTCCACCTCTCCGGCAGGCTGCGGCACCTGTACTTTCAGAAACCCCAGCCGCGCCACAGGATACCGGCCGTTTTCCGTCACGGTCTCCTCCGCCGTCGGCTCCGGCATCCCCTCCATCTCAAAGGAGGAGAACACGCACCCGGCCTCCGGCCGCACCGTCTGCGCCTCCCAGCCCGGCACACCGTGCCCCACCGTCTCCGGCTTCAGCGCGGCTTCGATCACTTCCAGTTCCGCCTCCGGTTCCCGGTCGACTTCTATCTCTATGATTTCCGTCATATTTCTTTCCTCGGGTAGTTGGGCAGCACCTTCACCGGCACCTCGCCTTTTCCTTTTCGGCCCTCGCCCGCGTCCCAGTTGACGTACAGCGTCCCCGGTACGCTGGTCAGCAGCCCGCCGGTCTCCTGCTGCGTCAGACGGCAGGTGATGGTGTTCCCCGCCGCCGTGGCGTCACTCTTGTCGATCACGGCCGCGCCGTTCTGCGCGATCACCACGCGAACCATCCGCGCCCCCGTCAGATCGATCCCGTCTTTCTTGATCCGGATCGTCAGATCCTGATCGGTCCACTGTCTGATCGTCACCGCGCTCCCTCCTTTTCTTATCTTTGGCGCTGCCGGTCGGACTCGAACCGACGACTCTCTCCGGCGCTTCCGCACCAGCCTCCCTACCAACTGGGCGACGACAGCATATTTTTTAAAAAACGTGATTTTTTTACACAATCCGGCGTCACTGCGCCGTTTTTTAATGCGGAGTTCGGAATTCGGAATTATCTCCGCTCTCCGCACTCCGCTCTCCGCTCTCGCACGGCCCCGCCGCGCCTGTCAGCATAGCTGACTTACAAAGCTAACAGCTCATACGCGGCTCCTCCGCGCCTCATTGATCTCCCCGATCACCTCGTTGTTCGTCTCCAGCCACCCCGCCAGCTCCACCAGCGGGATCTCCATCCAGTACCCCACCGGCGTATAGCTGTTCCTGGCCAGCACGAACACCGTCCGCCGCAGCCCGGCGGGCGTGGCGCTTATTCCGAGGCCAGAATAAAATTTCTTGCCAGCCTCTTGATTTTTTTATAATCCAACAGGGGCAGGTTCTCGAAGAAGTCCGCGCCGATGGGCTGCTTGCAGGCCCGCACGGCCAGCCGGATCAGGTACGGCCCGCTGGCGCTCTCCACCAGCACAGCAATCCCCTGTGCCTGCAGCTCGCGCTCGATGTTCATCGCGTCCCGGCCTGTCAGCTTCTCGAAATCGAAATCCAGTTCCCTGTATTCCTCGCCGTTATATTTCACGCACTTGCTCAGCGTGATATGGTTCTCGTTTTTCTCCTTTGCCGCGATCTCCGCCTCGGCGTCCGGATTGTTGATGTTTTTGATCTCTGCCATTGTTTTCTTGCTCCTTTCGTTTTCAAAAAATGGAGAACGAAGAGAAGCCGGAAAAGATCTCTCCGCACTCCGCTCTTCGCTCTCCGCACTCGCACGGCTCCGCCGCGCTTACCCGCGTTCCACCGCCGCGTAAGCGGCCGCCAGGGCGTTGCCGCCCTTTTTCAGCTTCGCCCGTGCCTCGGCCAGCGCCGTGTCCCTCACGATCAGCCGCGCCGCCTCCGGGCACCTCTCCAGCAGCGGGGCATACCGTGCCAGCGCCTCCTCCCGGGTGCCGGTGACGATGGTGCCGGTCTGCGCTACCCCCTGCACGCCGGGCCCGATGTAGACGTACACCGCCGCCTCCGGTCTGCTCTCTGCCTGCTGTTTTTGTCTCGCCATATCCGTTTTACCTCGCTCGTTTTGTCCCACGGCGTCGCACGCCGTTTTTTCAGTCGGAAGTCATCAGTGGGAAGTCATCAGTCGAAAGTGGGAAGTCGGAAGTCCTGTCGGAAGCCTCCGGCTTTATTGCATATAATCGGCCGCCTGCAGGCGGCCAACCAAGGAGCGCCACAGCGCGACCCCTGTCGGCGCCTCGCACTGACTTCACTAATCACAAACCACTAAACACTAATCACTAACCACTAATCACTTCCGCGGCTCCCGACTTTATCTCCCCAGGATCTTATTGTACGCCGCCCAGACGTTCCCGTTGTCCTTATCCCAGAAGATGTTGTTCGCGGGGTCCACGTGGACCTGCAGCTCGTTATTATACAGCATCTTGACGCTCTGCACCGCGTACTCGCCGCTCACAGCCTGCGGGCTGGCGGGCTGCACCTGCCCCAGCGTCACCTTCTTCGGCATCATGGCCATGATGTATTTCACACCGTCGCTTTCCAGCGCGCCGGAGGGCGCGTCGAATCCCTGGTGCACCTCCCGCAGCTCGATGATGTGCTGCCGCATAGTACTCAGGCTGTAGGCCGCGGGCGTCACGCTGTGGAAATTCATCGTACAGGTCATGGCGTCCACCTTACCGGTGGGGAACTCCATGGTCCCCGCAACACCGGCCACATCAACGGTCAGCACTTTCTGCACGATGTCCGGCAGCTGCACGTTGGCAAAGCCCAGAAATTCCCTGCCGTCCTCGTAGACGGCAAAATCGATCGTACCGTTTTTACTCATGTTGATCTTTAACCTCCTTTTTGCACGGCGCAACGCGCTGCGCTTGAGCTATTAGCTATTAGCTATTGTAAAAAAAGCTAAAAGCTAAAGGCTAACAGCTCTCGCGCGGCTCCCGCCGCGCTTAAACGTTGATCGCGTTAACCAGCATGTCCACGCTGAACTCGCTGAACAGGTTGATCTGCTGCGCCGGCAGCGCGGACGCCATCTGCAGGTCCAGGCGGAACTTGCCAGCCAGCAGGTCGGCCGCCGGGTTGTTGTCCTCCACGTAGGCGATCTCGCCGCCAAGCAGCGCCTCGGTGTTCTTCAGGCCGTCCAGGAAACTGTTGAACGTGTTCACGATGGCGTCGATCAGCACCCGGTTCATGGGTCTGTCGATGAAACTCCAGAACGTGTTCACGAAGCTGTTGGACAAGAAGTCCATCATTCGCGCGCAGCAGATGAACGCGTAAGCGGGATCGCTGTTGCCGGGGAAGCAGCCGGTATAGTTGCCCCAGATCCGCCAGCCGCCGAAGTTGATGGCCGTCACCACGCCCGCGTAGTAGCTCACGCTGTCGGCCTTCAGCGCCGTCAGGGGGATCTCCGTCCCGGTCTTGTTCACCAGCCCCGTCAGGCTCACGGCCTTGTTGGAGGGTGACTCATAGGGCAGGTCGCCGTTGTTGGTGTCGGTCCGGCACATCACGCCGCAGACGATCACGCTCATGTCAAAGATCCTGTCGCCCACCTTTGCCAGCGGCCAGCAGACCACCGTGTTCTCGTCCGTGTAGCCCTGGGCGTCCTTCACGGTCAGCACCTTGTCGTAACTGTCCGCGCCGGTGGCGGAGGTGTCCAGGTCCACCACGGCCATCCCGTGGAACAGACCGTTGATGTTGTCGGCCTTCGCCGCCAGCACTGCCGCCACCGTGGGCGTCTGGCTCCAGCCCGGCGCGCACAGCAGATCGGGGACGATGTTGTACTTGCCTTTGCAAAGTTCCGCCTGCTCGATCCCCGCCTCGATAGCCGCGGCATTAATCCCGCTCAGGTCAGCCTTGTTATAGGCCACATTCAGGCTCTCAGCGGAATAGGCGCTGCCGTCCTCCAGCAGGTCGATCACGCAGGCGTCGTCAGTGTAGATGACGTCGTAATCGGTCCCTTTCACCAGGGCGCTCCCTGCGCCTCCGGTAGTCTTCACTACCAGCTTTGCGTCGTCAATGGCGTCCTCCGGCAGCATCACCGCGTGGTCAGCCACGGTCAGATCCGCCGCCGCCACCGCCGTTTTGTTGGACGCGGGGTCGTATACGTTGACCAGATAGCAGGGCGCCATCTGGAAGAGACGCAGGAAGCCGTAGGCCGCCTGGCACAGACTCCACTTCGGGCCGCCCGCCGCGTCTCTCCACGCCTCGGAATAGCCCAGCAGCTCCCGGGCCTCGTCGAACGTGTTCACCAGTACCGGCCCCGCCTCAAAGGCCTTCCCGGCCTTGTGGATGGGCGCGCAGCCCACAAACAGCGGAATGCCGACGCTCGCCCGCGTCACCCCCACCATTCTCGTGGGCTTCTTATAAGTATTGATACCATGTTGCAAACTCATTTTGTTGTCTTACCTCCTTTTGCTTTTGTAGCACGCAGCCTCAGCTGCGTCTCGTAGCACGGTGCTCCGCGCCGTTTATAGTCGGCAGTCGGAAGTCCTGTCGGATGCCTCCGGCATTTTTTATGATCAGCCGCCGTCAGGCGGCCAACCGAGGAGCGCCAGCGACCTTGTCGCCACCGGCGACGTTATCTCCGCGCTCCGCTCTTTTTTTTGATCAGCCGCCGCATCCACCGAATGCGCGGCCTGTCGCCCCCGGCGACTCACTCACGACTCACGACTCACGCGACTCCGGCGCGGCCTCAATCCTCCTTCGCCTCCAGCTCCAGCGTCACCATTCCCATGGCCTCGCCGCTGGTAACGATCATGTACCGCTTCAGCAGTGGCTCTCCCAGTGCCGTCCCATCCTCAATCCGAATCCACTCCCCCTCCCGGGGGACGGTCCCGCCCAGATCAGACAGCGCGATATGGGCCCGGGCGCTCACGGTCCGCAGCCCGTCCCAGTGGCTCGTTGTCACAGGCACAGGCGTCTTGCTCTGCTGCAGCCGCGTCAGCACAACGGGGATCCTGCCGAACCGCACGCCGTCATAGATCACCGTCCGCCGCTCCGCGAACTCGTCGCAGTTGAGAAAAACGTTCCCGATGTCCGCGGCCACCATTTCCTGAAAACCGCTCATACTTCCGTCAGCACCACGGTGTCGTCCGCGGCGAAATCGCTGCCGTAGAACAGCTTGTCGGCGCTGCCTATGTCGCACCGGCTTTTGAAGACATAGCTTGTGTCGCCTTCCGCCTCAAACCGGAACGCCTCTACGGGAACCACATATGTAATGGTAACCATGGTTTCGCTAACCAGATCCGCGGTAGTTGCTATAACCGGTCTCCCGGCGGCAACGGCCGCAAACACCTCATCCGCCGTCTTATTATAGGTCACCACGGTTTTTCCGCCGCTTTTCGACGTCGTCACAGTCACTTCCAGCGGCGCGTTGCCGCCTTTTCCGATACTGGCGACCAGCGTTTTCACTGCCTTCTCCAGCGGATTCCTCGGCGTCAGGTCCTGCCCGTTCAGCAGGGCGACCATTTTTGAAATTTTCTGCATCAATTATTCCCTCCTTCAGCGTCCACCGGATCCGCCGCGTACAGCTCCGGAAACAGTTTCGCCGGGCTGATCCCGTCCGCGGCTTCCAGCACGTCCAACGGAATGCCTGTCGCGTTGCTGACCGCCTGATTCAGGCTATCGGCAATCGTCCTGGCTTTCGCGTCATACTGTTCCAGCGCCGACCTGAGCGCCTTCGCGGAAGCGTTCTTTTTATACGTGATCCCGCGCCTATCGCACAACTCCCGCAGCTGGGCGGCGCTCAGCGTCAGATAGTCTGCCGTCTGATCCGGTTCGGAATTGGCTTCCGACTCCCGACTCCCGACTTCCGACTGACGATCCGCCGCAGGCGTTACAATATCGCCCGCCGCAGCGGGCGCACCGCCAGCAGCTCCGCTGCTGCCTGTCGCCCCCAGGGCGACTTCCTCTTGCGCCTGGCGACTATTTTCCAACACACGCGCCACCGGCGCTGCGCTCATCTCCGTACTCCGCTCTCCGCTCTCCGCACTGGCCGCTACCACCGCCCGGATCAGCGCTGCGCCTTCCGCGTCCTCCACCTCAAACGCCCCGCTGCGGGCGGTCATCGTAACGACGCGCCGCCCGTCATGCAGGCCGTAAGAGCCATTGATGATCCTGATCTTCATATCAGGCGCCGCACACATTGGCCGCGTAGATGTAGGGGCAGTAGTTTCTGGGGGCCGCCAGCGGACGGGTGCCCAGTCTCAGCTTGCGGATATCGTGCTCCTGATCCACCACCAGCTTGGGCACGCGCTTGGCCACGTAGGTACGGAAATCCGTTCTACCGTAGTCGATCTGGGTGATCTGGGCGTACATCAAATGGCCGCAGCCGGGGGCCGTCACCATCGCGGAAGTCGCGGGGAAGTAGGGCGTATCGGTGCCGTCGTCGGCCTCGTAACTCTCGTCCACGCAGAACAGCTCCAACGTGTGGCCGTCGAAGTTCAGGCGCCCCATGTTGGTCACGCCGGGATAGGCCACCTGGGTGATCTGCCCGGCGTTGATGCCGCTGAACGTCTTGATGCGCTCCCGCAGCTCCTCGTTGGCCAGGATCGCCTCGGCGGTCGCGCTGCCCAGCACCAGGTCGGCGGCGGGCAGGCCGCGTCTCGTCAGCAGCTTGCACATGTTCCGCACATCCGCGATCACGTCGCCGTCGGCGGTATCCCACTTGTGGGAAGGGCTGACCGTATAGGTGTGGTCGCTGCTGTCGTCGAAAAACTTCACGTAGCGCACGTCGCCTACGGTCTGGGCGTCGATATATTCCTGCATGGTGCAGGCGTTGTCGATCATGGTCTGCACGGCCATCCACTCCTCGCGGCGCGCGATGCGCTGATCCAGGAAGGACTGGTCGCCCAGCAGCAGCCGGGCCGCCCTCTCGGCGGGGGTGGAGCCGGGATACAGGGCCTCGCCGAAGCCCCTCTTGCTCAGGTCGTCCACCGTCATCACGCGGGAAGGCGCGATGAACGCGGGCTGGTACTCGTGGATCGCGTAGCCCTCGCGCTCCACCGGAATGTCGCCGATCCGGGGCGCCACGAAGCACGCCATTCTCCTGTCGCCCTTCTGGTACTCGGTCAGCACCTTGTCGGCAGCGAACAGATCCTCCGCGCCGGTGGGGAAATACCGGTCGCGGAAAAACGACGTCTGCGGCACGATCTCTTTAGTGATCGCGTTCAGATTATAGTTGTCAAAAAAATTCAACTCGTTCATTTTTGTTTTTTACCTCCTTCTCCGCCGCACTTTGCGGCGTTGTAGCTCTCAGCTGTCAGCTCTTTTTACAGCCCGGCGCCAAGCGCCGTTTTTTTTAGTCGGCAGTCATCAGTCGGTAGTCGGGAGTCCTGTCGAAAGCCCTGCGGGGCTTGGTATTATAATATCGCGGCCCGCAGGCCGCGCACCGACCGCCGCCAGGCGGCCTGTCAGCTCCGCTGACGTCTCTTACGACTTACGACTCACGACTCACGACTTCCGACTCGCACGGCAGCGCCGCCGCTTACACACTCTCCGCTTTCAGCACAATGTCGTACTTCCGCAGCGCGTCCAGATCCGCCGCCGTCAGGGTATACCCGTCGGCCACCACGATCTTGTTGACGTTAAACAGGCCAGCGGTATACGCCACAGACACCACGTCCTCGCTCGTGCCCACGTCGGTATCGTCGCACAGCACACCGGTGGGGGTGATCGTCTCACCATCCGCAGCGGTGGAACCGTACACAACGCACTTACTGTCCGCAGAAGAAACGCCCAGCAGGGTGCCCCGCTTCAGGGTGCCCTCGGCGCTCAGTTTGCGGATCGTCACACCGCCGGTCTGCGCGGCGGGCGTCAGCCCCGCGAACAGATCGTCGTACTCCATCTCGCCGATCTTCTTACTCAGTTCGATCATGTTGTTTTACCTCCTTTTGTAGCTGTCAGCTGTTAGTTGTTAGCTTTTATGATCAGCGGCCCATCTGCCGCCACCGACCGCGCCACCGCGCGGACTGTCAGCGCTCGCACTGACTATCTAACGACTAACGACTAACGACTCGCGCGGCAGCGCCGCGCCTCACCTCACTTGTTCAGCAGTGCGTGGATGGCGCTGTCCGCCTCCGCCTGCTTCTGCTCGTCCGTCTTTTTGACGTCCCTGTCCGGCGCCGCGTCAGCCGCGCGCACCGCGTTGGCGCCGCCGTCCGTTTTGGCGTCCTCCATCATCGCGGCGGCAAACGCCGTCCCCTGCGCGGCGGCTTTCTTCGCCTCGCGGAATGCCAGCTGCTCCGCCGTCAGCGGCGTCTCGCCGTATTTCGCCTCGCGCACCGCGTCGGCCGCGTACAGGCCGGAGATCTCATCGATCGCCTGCATCCTGCTGCGTTCCGCCTCCACGGCGGCGTTCACGTCCTGTTCCGCCGTCAGCCCGGCGCGGACGTCCGCTTCGACCTGAGCCGCCAGCTCCGGGTTCTCCGCCCGCAGCTCTTCCAGATTCTTGGCCATGGTCTTTCTACCTCCTTCGCCGGTTCCTTCCGGCTTCATTTTTTTTATATCCTCCGGGTCATCCCCGGCAGATACCATGTAGCACGACGCCCCTGCGCCGTTATTCAGTTCGGAATTCGGAGTTCGGAATTCCGAATGATCTCCGCTCTCCACACTCCACTCTTCGCTCTGACAGCCGCCCGCCGCAGACGTTATAATCCCGCCGTCCGCAGACGGCGCACCGACGCGTCCACCGGACGCGCCTGTCGGCTCCGCCGACTGCTGCTCCGAAACTCCGAACTCCGAACTCGCCGTCGGGATCCCCTCCGGCACCAGCATCCCCGGCGCCAGATGCATCCGTCTGCCGCTGACCATCAGATATTTCCCGTCCGCGCTGGCCGCGATCTTCGCGCCCTCGCCCTCGGCCAGCGTATCCGCAAAGCCCTTGTCGATGATCTCCTGCCCGACCAGATAGGTGGTATCGCTCATCATGTGGCTGATCACGGTATCGCTCAATCCGCTCTTATCGTGATAAATATTGATCTGCGCCTGATCCCAGGCGTCCCGCTGCCGCGCCTCGGCCCGCAGCTCGTCGGCGTTATAGCCGCCGAACAGAAAGCCCCAGCACTTATGTACCATGAACAAAGACGAGGGGAACACCTCCACCTCATCGCAGGCGCAGGCGATCAGGCTACCGCCGCTGGCGGCCACCCCGTCGAGCACGCACCGGATCGTCATTCCCTCCGCGCGCATCTCCTGCAGACGGTTGTGGAGGGTGATGGCCACCCCCGCGTCACCGCCCAGGCTGTTGATCCGCAGCCGCAATTTTTTCGCGCCGGCCGTCTTCAGCGATTTCAGCTCGCTCAACACGTCGCCCTGAATGATCCAGTTGCCATCGATGGGGTTTCCATACCAGTCCTTTGGCTGGCGCTCCACGATGTCGCCGTACAGCTCCAGCTCGGCCTCTGTCCCCGCCATCTGCACCCGGAACCCCGCGTACTGTTTCGTGTAAGTATTACTTATCGGTAATATTTTCATGTTTTACGCCCTCTTTTTCCTCAGCGTGATTTTCGCGGCCTTTTTCCAGTTCAGCGCGAAATAGCTTTTCAGCTTCGCTCTGTTCACGTTCCGGTCATGGCGGTTCATCCCGCGCACGCCCTCGCGCTCCAACACGGCCCGCGCCCGGCGGCGCTGGTATTTCCGCATATGGACGTTTTTCTGTTTCTCCTTCATTTCTCGATTCTCCCCAGCACGCCTCTTTTTTCCCGTTCCCTGGCCCGCGCAGCCAACCAGAACAGGGCGTGCTCCACGCCGATCAGGGCGTTGGCGCTCTCCTCGCAGGGAAAGGGTCCCTGCTGGAAGTCCCGTAGCTGGTCGCGCACGATCTCCAGTAGATCCGTCATGCACACGCCTGGCATAGAACCCGACTCCCAGCGGGGACCATGCTGGATCTGAATGGTGGCGATATGGCTTTCCGGTTCGATGTGCACCGCCCCGTCTTCCGGACTGACATCTCCGCCGCCGGCGCGGCACACCGCATAGAGATGATGCGCCCCGCCGTTGCCGGGCTCATCGATGGCAAACACGTCGTTGAGATTGTTTTCCGTCTGAATCGTCTTCAACCGTTTCATTTCAGTTTCTCCTTTTCTGTCTCCGGCGGCATTCTCTCTGCCCTCTGCACTCTATCAGATCGCGGTCCGCAGCGGGCGCACCGAGGAGCGCCAGCGACCATGTCAGCTCCGCTGACTTTCTACTGCCTACTGCCTACTGCCTACTCCCTACTGCCTACTGCCTACTGCCTGCGGCGCCCTCCGGCGCGGTCGCTCCCGCCGCTCGCCTCTCCTCCGCCAATGCCGCCACGTTGTCGTGCCAGTCGCCGCCGTAGAACTCGCGCGTCACCTGTTCGTTGGTCTTCCAGGCGTTGCGGACCTCGATCTCCGCCGCGGTGGCCTCCTTGACAGGATCCAGATGCGTCTGCGCCGGGCCGTCCCACCGGGAACCGCTCCAGGCCGCCCGCACGCGGGGATCCGTAAAGAAGCCCGGCGCCCTGATCCGGCCCGTCGCCACCGCTTCCGCCAGCCAGGTTTCGTACACCGGGCGGCAGAAGTCGTTCACGAACGCCGACCGGCGCATCTTGAACACTTCCCACGCTTCCTCCAGCGCCCCCTTGGCCGCCGAATAACTGCTGTTGAACTCCTTCATCAGCACGTCGTAGGGCAGCTCCAGCGCGGAACCGGCCATCTTGATGATCATCTTGCAGAAGTTCTCGAACCCCGCCGTCGGGATATTGGGATTCCCGAAGGTGATGTTCTCCCCGTCCTGCAAGTGCGCCACCTGACCGGGGCCCATTTCGTATTCGTCCGGGGAATCGCTGATCCGGCCGCTGTCCGCCGCGCCGGTATCGATCCCGTTCTCCCCGCCGTCGATGTCTCCCAGGCCGATCTCGTTCAGCGGGAACCGGCTCGGGTCCGTCCCGGTGGTGATCCACGCGGTGAAATAGGTCTGCACCAGCGCCGCCGTCAGCTCGCTCTCCGTGTAGCGCCGCTGCTGAAGGATCACCTCGATCACCGGCGCCAGGAAGGGCACGCCCCGGTGCTGATCCGGCCGCTCCGCCTCAAACAGGTGCAGGATGTTGGGCAGGCCGCTCTTCGCACCCACCGTCTCCACACGCGTCCATTCGGCCTCTTCGTCCGTCATCTGGTTGGGGTAGACGCTGCACACGTGATAAGCGACCACTCGCCCGTCGCCGTCCACCTCCACGCCGTCATAGATCTTATTGCCGTTCTCCTTATTCACGCCCTCCGTCACATGGGGAAAGGGCGCGAAGCCGCCGTCTGTCGGCGTGCTCACCCGGTCGGCCTCGATCAGCTGCAGCCGCAATGTGTAGGGATTGTTGGCGTCCGCCTCCCGCCGCTTGAAGGCGACGAAGCAGTCGCCGCTCATCAGCCAGCTCTTCAGCGCCACCTGCTGGAGCTCATAGAAGTTGTTCAGCTCCAGCGCGTCGCAGGTCTTGCGCTCGCACCACAGCTCCCACTCCGCCTCCGTCGTCTTCTGCCACCGCCTGGCCTCCTCATCGGAAAGCCCCAGCAGCTCGCCGTTGACGGCGCAGCGCATCCGCAGTCCGCTGCCGATCACCTTGGTGCGGTTGGTGTTGATCGCGCCGGTGGCCACCGGCGCAGCCATGTACAACATCCGCGCCCGCTGGCGCAGCGTCGCGTTGTTGAAATCGATATCCTCCGACGGCGATCCGCTCGCCGCGTTGAAGCTTTTCAGCGCCCGCCGGCGAAAACTCGCCCCGGCGTCGGAATACCCCTTGGCGTACACACGCTCCATCAGATCCCGCGCCTGCCGGTCGCTGCGCTCACGCCTCAACCGTTCCTGCTCCTGTTCCAGCGCCAGGAATCGTTTATTTCTCATCTTATCCCTCCCCGGCGTTCCGTACCGTACCACGGGCGCCATCGTCCAAACTCGCCGGTTCTTTGTTTGCGAATCCGGCGCAAAACGAAGCCGCAGCGCACACAAACGGCCGCCCGTCCGTCTTCCCGAACGGGCACTCCCCCGCCGCCCGGCACACGTTCCAATCCTTCAGATGTTTCATATGGTCTTTCCCGCTTCCAGCATCTCTTCATGGTAGATCACGCCGCGCCGGATATACTCCGCGTAGGCCTTCTCCAGCCTGGCGCCGGGGCTCATCTCCCAGTCCGGCAGCAGCACCACCGCGTCCGCGCTGTCGATCATGGCCGCGCAGATCCTGGCGTAGTCCGCGTACTCCATCCCCTCCGGCATCGCCGAAGGATCCAGCACGATGAACCCCTGCCTTTCATAGAACGCCCGCGCCGCCGCGAACTCCTCTTTATACCCCGCGTTCCCGGTGATCCGTCCCGCGATGTATACCTTCGTCTTCATTGTTCGTCCTTTCTTTTTTAGCCGATAGCTGTTAGCTGTTATTTCTTACGACTTACGACTCACGACTTACGACTCGCGCCGCGCCGTTGCCTGTCGCCACCGCCGACTTCACTAATCACTAACCACTAATCACTAATCACTCGCGCCGCGCCTCCTGCGCGGCTCCCGCGGCCCCTCCTCCGCCGGTCTCCCGCCGCCTCGCAGCGGCCCGCTCTTCCACTTTTTTTTTCACAAAATCCCGCCGGCGAAAAATCAAGAAAACCGCCGGCGGTATGGAGGAAGTATATCACGCGGAAGATCAGAAACCGCCTGATACCGTAACGAATGCCCGCCGCCAAAAAGTACAAAACACGGCGGGCCACACATGTGCCCTTTTAACGATCCTAAGCAAAAACGCCCGGGCGAAAGGACAAAAGCCCCGGGCGCCGCTGTCGTCCCCGCCCGGAATCGCACCGGCAACCGAAGCAGCTCACTGTTGAGCTACGGGGACATTTCAAAAACCCCGCCGGGAAAAACTGCAAAACCCGGCGGGCAAAACAGAAGAGGAACCCTTGCTTATCGCCGCGTCACCAATCATCATATCGCTCCGCCGGTCTCGCCCTGCGGGCTGTCTTCATCTCCGCTCTCCGCACTCCGCTCTCCGCACTACCCGCGCCCTCCGGCGCGGCAACGCCCGCCGCCCGGCGGATCCGCTGCGCCAGCGCGTCATAGTCCGGCTGCAGTGCCTTGGCGGCCGCCAGAGCGTAATTCCGACAGTCCAGAGGTTCGTTCCGTTCATGGCCCGGGATGATCTCCCACTTCCACCGTTCCTGCCTCTTGTCGCTGTACGTCAGCCGCTCCGACAGCAGCCCGCGGAAATATGCCGGACCATAATCGTCCCGCCGGGGGAAATGACAATATTTCGCGCCGGGGCTGCGCACCTTCAAACTGTCCATGATCAGCGCCTTCCCCGCGTCTACTCCTACCGGAAACACCTGGCAGTCCGCGATCTTCTTCCCGTCGATCACTACGGTGTATTTTTTCGGCGGCGCGGTATACGGCACCCCGTCGCCGGAATAACCTTTGATCGGGAAAAACTTTTTCCGCAGCCGTTGAAGGCAGCGCAGCCGCACTTCCTGTGTATAGTGTCCGCCTTCGTCAACGAAGGTCAGGCTTACCCGCAGACCCACGCCACTGCGAAACCGGTACACGTGCCCGGCGGCCTCATCCAGCCGCTGCCATACCTCATCCGTATCCGGGCGGCCCATGATGACACCCTTCCGGATCCCCCAGGTCTCGCCAAAGTGGCCGTGACCGACCACTTCATACTCCATGCGGTCGTCCTGGGTGTCCACGCCCATGGTCAGCAACAGCACGCCGTCCGGCAACTCCACCGGCTCCAAGTTTTCATTTCTGCCGTAATCCTCCCGCCGATCCAACAGACTGTCCTCGTCCTCCAGACCGCCCCGATCTTCCCACAGGAGGCCGAATCGTGTGTTGTAAACGACCTGCATGGCCTTACTGTCCCCGCGTGCCTGTAAAAACTTCATGATCGATTCCTCCCATCCGGACCATGGACTCACCCAGGAGTTCAGCCAGAAAGACCGTGTCCGGTGCGACCGGTACGCCTCAGGGTTACCGGCGATCCACTTCGCGTCCGCACGCTTCATGTCATTCTCATCCGAAACGCCTCCGCAGTCCGGGCACAGATACCAGATCGACCGGATCGTATATAATTTCTCGTGTTTGATCTCCGTCTCGTCATACTCGAAACGGATATCCGCAAAATTGATTTCGTGATATTCCCCGCAGTGGGGACAGCGGGAGCACCACCGCTCCATCGTCCCCTTGGCGAAGGATTTCTCGATGGGGCTGGCGTTCTTTACCGTCGGCGTGGAGACCTCCACCGATTTCGCATTATAAAATGTCGTCTGCCTCGCCTGCGCCAACAGCCACGGGTCACCCTCGCTCCCGGCGCTGGCTTTCCATCGGTCCCGCTCGTCGCCGAACACATAACGGATCGGTTTGCTCGCCAGCGCGTGGGCCTCTGTACTACCGCACATGGTCAGGATCCCGCCGGGATAGGTTTTCTGTTTGATGGTGTTGGCGCTGTCCCGGCTCTTGGCCTTGGAGACTTTCTTCCGCAGCGTCGGGCAGTCCCGGATCATCGGCGCGATCCGCAGCTTGCTGTAATCCTCAGCGTCGATCACGGTGGGATGAATAAATAAGATCGAGCCAGGATCCTGATCGATCACATACCCGATCATGTTGTTGATACATTCTGATTTTCCTACCTGAGAGGACGCGGCCAGCACAATGTTCCGTACATTAGGATCCGTGAAAGCGTCCATCACTTCCTTCAGATAGGGAGTACGCTTTGTACGCCATTTTCCGTTTTCAGCGGAAAGCGACAGCACCCGATTCCGGTCGGCCCACTCGCTCACAGTCATACGCTCCGGCGGCCGCATCCCTCGTACTGCCTGCCGGATCGCCGCATTCAGCCGCCTGATCCGTCCGCCGACATCTGTCTCATTCTTCAGTGCTTCCACCGTCAGACTTCCACCATCAGACTTCCAACTGGCGACTGGAGACTCACGCATCAAAGCATCCAAGCTCTCCACTCTCCGTGCTCCGTTCTCCGCTCTGATTCCGCTGCCGGCGCTTTTACCTGATTTCACTCATCCTCACCGACAACATCTGCCGACGCTTCCATCTTCATCCGCTCCCGGACGCGTTCCTTGTATTTCGCCGGATCGTATTCGTACTCCGCCAGTTCCTCCATCACCTTACAGATTTCCTCCCGGATAATCCCGGAGGCTTCATTGGCCGTTTTAATTCCCACCATATCCATGGCAAGCCGCCCCGGAAGCGCCAGCAGTGCCCCGCGGATGGTATAGATCAGATCTGTCGTCATGGCAGCCACGTCCTCGCTGCGGTGCATTTTGCCTTCCAGCTCCTGCAGTTCCAGTTGCGCGATCCCTGACTTGCTTTGCTTAAGCACCACCTCAGCCGCCAGTTTCTCCCGCTCCAGATCGTCCTTGTCTTTTTTGTTGCCGCCATGCCGTTCGTCCAGCATCCCAAGGTAAGCCCGCACGGCGTCGTGGATCTCAAACTGGTTTCCGTACCTGGTCCGGATCCGGGAGAGCACACCCTGGGTGACCAGCTGACCGATCCACTGGTTCGTCTTACCGGTCATCTCGCACAGATCCGCAGTCTTCACATACACCCGCGTCCCGGCCTGCGTCAGATACACAGCGCCGTCCCTGATCTCCGCCCCCGGCTTCATATCCGCAGCGGCTCCGGTTCTCTCCGTCCCCGGCTTATCCGCCACTTTCTTCGCCACTATCTCTCCCCCTTCCTTCCCGTTCATCCGGCACAACTCTAATTCAACTCGAATTAACTACAAGCAATTATTAAGCAAATACTAAGCAAAACAACAGTTAATTCCAAGTTAAAATCTCATACCCCCAATAGGTACACACAACAAAGAGGAGATATTCTCTTGTTAATACCCCTCCAAGTAAAGTGATGATTTTTCACACCACTGACTACCCGAATTTTGGGCGTCACCGCCC
>Ga0326514_10000091_pt1 | contig 53925 bp, 70 predicted proteins | sample 3_2548_0518_D_FD_203653 | JGI IMG/M metagenome (GOLD analysis project Ga0326514, IMG submission 203653) | Bovine rumen microbial communities from UC Davis, California, United States - 3_2548_0518 | ecosystem: Host-associated > Mammals > Digestive system > Stomach > Rumen | place: USA... | reverse complement strand
CCGTAGGGAAAAATGGTATAGCTACTGCTTATGTGGGAACTGGCGGGAATGTTACGCTTAGACATATTGGTATGATTAGCGATTCAGCAACATATTTACAAGGCTTTACTGTGGTTTATTTAACAAGGGAGGTGTAAAAATAATGAGTGTAAATGTATATAATAAAACTGAAGATACACTTATTCCCGTGGCAGGTGGCACTGTTTATGCAGACAGCCCTATCGGTAGTATTGTCCCTTATGGTGGCTCACAAACGCCTGCGGGATGGCTTATCTGCGATGGCAGGTCCTTATCTAAAAATGATTATTTTGATTTATTCAAAGTTATTGGTTACAATTTTGGCGGAAGCGATTCAACCTTTAATGTACCTGATTTAAGAGAAGCTGTGCCTGTTGGTATTGGTGAAAATGACACTCAAACGATTGAGGCACACGATGTATATACATTAGGTCAGTTTAAAGATGACCAGTTACAGAAACATGGGCACTCTTTTCAACAAGAGGGTGGTAATCCACCTAGTGGTGTCCCAATTAACTCTAAAATTATATTTGGTGGCAGTCAAACTAGTGCAAAATATAATACTAATGCAATACAATCTACAAGTGTTATAGATGCTCGCACAGGCACTACCACTCACGGCAAACAGCTCGGTGTCAACTACATCATCAAAGTAAAACACACACCTATTCCCGCAGATTTTATGGATGCGGTTGATGATGCTGTGGAAGATGTATATGGTGATATTATTCCAAGTGATGCAAGTGCTAGTAATAAGTTGGTGGCAGAAAGTGATACAAATTCTACTACCTTGACAAGTACAGATAGTCTTGCTTCATGGGCAGGTAATGCTAAAGGTGTAATGACCGCATTTATTACAACATCGTCTAAACCATCAGATATAGGTACACCCTTATCTTCATGGGGAGAAACAATGATATGGTGTATAGGTGACGGTATCAGAAAGACACTATTTGCAGTAGATTATTCAGTTCCACAGCAGGTTATTTATACAAGAAAATATTTTAATGGTTCATTTATAACAGATTGGACTGCAATTAAAGATGGTAATCTCACATCTTCAGTTACACCAGGCTCTACCGCACCTATTACAAGTGGGGGTGTGTATGACGCTTTGGCGCCAGTTGATATTTCTAGTTCCGTTACAGTAGGTTCTGGTATTACAATAAGAGCCAATACTTTACACGTAGTAAAGAGTGGACATACAGTAAGTGTATCATTTATTATTGATAGTATTTCTAATTTAGCTTCTCAATATATAAATATTCTAACGGGACTTCCCGCACCGGTATTAAATCAAGAGCTTTCTAGTATTTGCTTTACTAATAGCAATATATATTATAATGGATATTTCTTTGATAATGGAACGCTCAGAATGTATGAAAGAACTTCTGGTTTCTCACGTGTGCAATTTACTTATATTTGTGTTTAATGGAGCAACAATTATGACTAACAAAAAACCCCAGCTTAGTGCTGGGGTTTTCCTTTATACCAATGTTATACTATTACTACAGCCTTCTTTAATTACACTCAGATTCGTTTGGAACAAAGTGTTGAAATCTATCACTATATTTGACAAACCAAAACGGTGTAATGCTTGACAGTTATGATAACTTTTTTGGTGATACAGAACATGGGTTAACAGTATCTGAGGCAAGTATAACATTACAGGCTTGGGTAAGAAAGGGTGATGTGATTGAATTAAGCACCAACCTTCCTGCGAGCACTGATTGGGCAGATAAATACTTCGTCCAGACAGGACTGCTCTTATACAACAGCAACTATGACTGATATTAAGGCACGGTGAAAAAGCCGTGCCTTTTTTTTATTTTAAATTTCTTTCCGCATTTTTTGCTAAAAAAAAATTCACTTCATAAGATTGCTCTAAGGCTGGGGAAACTGTACGCAGGCGCGTAAGCCCGGTCACTTAACAATGCAGGAGCATAAACATGATTACAGTGGAAGAATTTCTCAAGACCGTAGCAGGCGATACGGAAGAACCTACTGAAACACAGAGGAAGCTGGCACAGAGTCTTTTTGACATGTATGACAAGGACGTACAGGGCCTCAAGGTCACTAACGCCCAGCTCAAGGAAGAAAAGACTAAGGAAGTGGAGAAGTACAGGGCTGAAAAGGCAAAGCTGGAGGAAGCTTCAAAATCCTTCGAGGAGCAGCTCAAGGCTGCCCAGGAACAGATTGCGAAGAACAACCCGGACGATGCAAAGCAGTATTACAACACGCAACTTGCCAACGTCGAAGCAAGCTACAAGGCACAGATTGCCGAAAGGGACAAGGCTCTCAGTGAGAAGCTGGAACTCATTAAGCAGTATGAGCGCAAGGACTTGCTCCGCTCTCAGGAAGTGGAGTTTGACAGGGAAATTCGCAAGACAAGTGCAGACCCGAAGACCTATGACTGGATCAAGACTTTGGTTCTCGGTGACAACGGCGACCGCTTCATGCCACATGAAACGAGCGAAGGCACAATGTTCTGGGCCACTGACAACAGCGGTGAAACAATTTCCAACCGCATAGACAAAATTCTGAACTCGGACGCAGGAAAAAGGTTCTGTACGTTCAACTCTTCAGGAGCCGGAGCGGAAGGCGGCTTCAAGGGCGGAAGCACAGGTCCCAACCCGTTCAAGACAGGGGACATTACGGCCCAGATGGAACTCTACCGTAAGGACCCTGAAAAATACAGGCAGATGCAGGCAGTCGCCAGTATGGAAACAGCCGCAAAAGCCTGACAAAAGGAGACTTAACCTATGGCTTATACAAAAATCAGCGACCTTATCGTACCTGAAATCTTCACAAAGTACATGATTCAGGAAACAGTCAAGAAAAATGCTTTCATCAACTCCGGCATCTGTGCTTCAGACCCGGCAGTAAACATCAGCGAAGGCGGAAAGACAGTAAACGTACCGTTCTTTGAAGCCCTTGATGCAAACGATGAAATCATCACCGAAGACACAGCGACTACAATCAACAACATCAGCGCAAGCAAGGATGTTGCAGCCGTACTCGCACGTACAGTCGGCTTCGGTGCAACAGACCTCTCAAAACTCTTCTCCGGCGCAGACCCGATGAAGGCAATCATCGCACAGCTTGGTACATGGTGGTCAGACAAGCTCACAGAAGTTCTCAAGTCTGTACTTACTGGTATCTTCGGCGTTGCAGCCCTGGCTGAAAACGTTCTTGACAACTCCACACACGACCTCAACGCAAGCGTAATGACTGACGCTATGTACCTCCTTGGCGACAAGTCAGAAAAGATTTCTGCAATCGCAATGCACTCAAAGGTACTTGCAAAGCTCAAGAAGCTTGACATCCTTGACCGCAACACGTTCATGCCGTCAGCACTCACACCGACCTACCAGACATACATGGGCCGCCGCGTAATCGTTGACGACACACTGGCTCCATCATCTGACGTTTACCCAATCTACCTCTTCGGCAACGGAGCAGTCGTATTCAACGAAAACAATGAGCTTGCCTCAATCGAAACAGACCGCGACATCGTTGAACACAAGGACGTTCTCGTTACTAACCGCGTATTCACAATGCACCCTCGCGGAGTAAAGTGGGTCGGTTCTGCCGCAGGCGAAACACCTGTAAACGCAGAGCTCGCAACATCCGCAAACTGGTCACTTGTTGAAAATCCGAAGAACGTCAAGATCGCATGTGTCAAGACACTCGTATCTTAAGGAGACCTGAATGGGATTGACCGCTTTTAACGCCATGCGGAGACGCAAGGCCGCAAAAGCGGCAGAGCTTGGCAAACAGGCTGAACCTGCAAAGAAGGCTGAACCGGAAAAGAAGGAACAGCCAGCAAAGCAGGAGCAGTCTGCAAAGGAAAGCACTGCCGTGAAGGAAGAAAAGGCTGAGCCTGAAAAGAAGGAACAGCCAGTACAAAAGAACAGCAAGAAGCAGGCTCCAAAAGAACCTGCTGAACAGCCGGAAGGCTAAGGCAAAGGATTATGGCGGAAGTAGAGACAAAGACATCAACGTTCAACATTGACCTGATAGTTGAGGACGGCAGGGGCGTGTCCAATGCCAACTCATACGTCTCTACGGAGTACGCCGACGCCTTCGCAAAGAACCGGAATTACGACACCTGGCTCACGCAGTCCAACTACGTGAAGCGGGCTGCCGTAATAAAGGCGATGGATTATGTTGACAACATATTCAACTGGAAGGGAAGGAAGAAGTACCGCGATCAGCCCCTGTGCTTCCCCCGCGTTGACATAATCGACGGTGACGGGTTCGACCGTTCGGGTGAGATTCCTGAAGGACTGAAGAAGGCAGTCTGTGAGGCGGCCTTCTATGTGGTTGACCAGTACACCCTTTTCGGGAAGCAGGACCCGAACGGCCCTCTTGCCAAGGAAAGGAAGAAGGCTGACGTTGCGGAAATAGAGATTGAAAGGAAGTTCTTCACTAAGGACGAGGTTCAGCTCGACTACACAAGTGCGTTTCAGGCTTTGGACAGGTTCCTCAAGGGACTTTACTGGGACGCAAACGACAAGGCCTGTGTGAACCATAGGGCTGTCTGGAGCAACTGATGGCAACTGACTGGAAGAAATTTGCAGATGACATTCGCAAGGGTGTTCTTGAGGAGCTTGGCGGGAAGCGCGGGAATATTACCGTGTCCGTCCCTGACGGAGCATCCACCCGCTCAAAGACGGGCAAGAAGATTCCTGCAACAGTGACGCTCTACAAGGGTACTGCCGTAATGGGCAAGTACAACTCAGAGTTCCCCTCCACTACTGAAACAATCATACAGGCCGGAGATGTTAAGTTCGTCGCTCAGTTTGAAGACCCGTCTTTCATGCCCTCTGAAAAGAAGGACGAGACGATAACGTTCGGCGGGGTAAGCTACAAGATAATTAACGTTGGGCAGGTGGCTCCTGACGGCGAGACCAACGTTGTGTTCGTAATACAGGCTCGAAGGGTTAACTAATGGCCAGGGGCGGCAGTTTCAAGGCCCGTCTAAAGGCCAATACCAAAATCAAAGTAAGAATGAACATCCCTCAGGAGATGAAGGATGTCATCAAAGGTAAGAATACCTCCAAGGGAAAGGACAGCCTTGAGGCTGAAATCAATAAGGCCGTGTCAAAGGCAGTCAAAGAGTCCGGCCTTATGAAAAAGGCTACAGCCGTACTGAACAAGGAAATAGCAAAAAAGAGCGGGGAAGAATCCCGTGCCAAGAAAAGGCGCACTCCCTCAAAACAAAAAGGCCCGCTCGTAACGACAAAGCACATAGACTGGAAAAAATCAAAGAAGGCTTCAGGTCCTGTCTCTGCAACAATGAACCTTGGGGTTACTTCAAGCAAGGCAAAGGACAGGGTGTGGGCGGCCGCAAAGCTCTTCTACCAGATTATAGCGAACACTCCGCTTGACGAGGACTATGAGTACACAAGGAAACCAAAGAAGTCAAAGGAAATAAAGGAGAAGAAGGCCTTTAAGTTCGTAAAGGGCGAGGACGGGCTTATGAAGGTTGTTCCTGTCGCGGTGGCTAAGCCCGTGTACAAGGCGTTGCACAAGGCGGACGACAAGGTTACGAGGAACAACTGGGTGCTGAAAATAACCACAAGAGGCGGTTCCTGCGAGCTCCACTCAGGCTCGCTTGGAATAAACTTTGACCAGCCATCTGATACTGGATGGACTGCCGTTGCAGACCAGATAAGGGCACAGACCGGGCGTTTCATTCCCTTGACTGTGGACATGGAGAACAAAGACCCCTACATAGACGTGCTTGAGTACGGAAGGTACAACTCCACTTCAACAGAAAAGCATCAGGGTGCAATGTACCAGCACGGTACGGTAGGCGGATATTCGGTGCAGGCCCCAAGGGGAATAATGCGCGTGGCCGCGAGCCAGCTCAACAACCTTCAGCTTGACGCGGACAGGGAGAGTGGCGGCGCAATCACTGACAGTATGCTCAGCGCAATCCCGAAGGTAACACTCAAGCTCAATTCAGACAACCTTGCAGATTACTCCCCTGTGAACGAGGCCATAGAGAATGCCGCAAGGACAGCAGAGGAAAGCGGCGAGTTCATTTCAGAACGGCAGATGGGTGAGCTCTTTATGAGCGATAAGCCCACCGTAGACCTTGTGATAAAGAGAAGTCAAAGGGCTGCAAAGGCCGCGAACACGAGGGCGTTTAATAAACAGGTTGGAACGGACGCAGTTGCGGAAGCTTTGTTTAAGGAAGTGCAGAAGCAGTCAAAGGTCATATCAAGGCGGGAACGTGCGGAGAACCGTGCGCTCAAGGAAATCTCAGGCAACCAAATGTCGGCGGTTAGGGCTGCGGGAAGGCTTGGAGCAAACTTGGACCGGGAAGTTGAAAGGGAACTGAAGATAATTCTGAAGAGCCAGAAGACAAGCGTGGCGAAGGCTGTGGCAGAAAAGAAGCCGCCAAAGACAGACAAGGCAATCGCAATAAAAGAAAACTACTACCTGTTTGAAATACCGGGCAAAGACTTTGCAATCATCGTAGAGGATGACGGAGAAATGTACAGGTATGCACTGGATGATGCAAAGTACGCAAACTACGGAAAAAAAGAAGACTTCAAGAAAAATATCAAGTTTATGAAGGACGAAGCCTTCCTGAAGGCACTGAAAGGAGTGCTTACGGAAGAAGAGCTTTACTCTGCTGATGAACAATCCCTTATCAAACTTACGGAGGACTGAACGAATGGAAAAGGAAAAGACACTTGTAACGGACACATACATCGAAAAGAAGCTAAAAAAATACTTTCGTGATAACTTGCCTCAATACGTAGAGGGACCAGACGCATGGAAAATCAACTGGTCTCCCAACATAGCGTTTGAAAGGCCTAGCGACCTGTACTGGCTTGACCTGTTCTTCATTCCGGGGGAGCCGTTCCAGCAGGAACTCGGCAACTGGGGTAGGAACCGCTGGTCAGGAATATTGCAGGTCAATATATGCACACCAAAGTCTGAGGTCACGGTCGAGGACGGCATAGACACAGACGAAGATAACGATTTCGGCACGTCCGCTATGGACCGCTGCTACAACGATATAGCAGAGGTCTTCAAGCGCGGCGTTGTATTTGACGGCATAAGAATCCACAAGTGCTACCGCAACACTTCCGCATTGCAGGTGTACGACGACTTCTGTGCCTTGCCCGTCACAATCGAGTGGCAGGCAGACTTAAGCAACTAACGGAGGATTATTGCTATGGCATATTCTATAGCAGATGCAGAACCTACCTTTGACCTCCCCGCTGGTTCGGCGAGCGACTTCTACCTGAGCCGCGAAATCAACGACCGCGAGGACGACAACAATGGCAAGACTGTTAAAAAACACGGGCTTTGGAGATACCCATTCCTCACCCGTAGGACTGGTGATTCCCTTGTCGGTACAAACGAGCAGATTAACAGCTCCGAGTTCCGCCACGGACGCACCGCAGCAAAAGTCAAGCTCGGTAACGCTTCATCAAGCGGAAACCTTGACCTTGAACTTTCTCCTGAAACCTTCGACGACCAGCTCGAAGGCGTGTTCCGCGACAAGTTCGTGCGCTTCTTCCATGACGGCCAGAAGGACTTGATTACCAAGGACTACATGACACCGAAGGGTTACATCCACGTCAACGGTGACGACGGCACCTACAACCAGTGGTACGACTCCACTAAGGAAGGCAAGCGCGTTACACAGGTTCCTCTTTTCTATACAGGAAATGAGGCTGGCACAGAGGAAGATCCGTTCGGACTTATCAAGGTTAGCCCTGAAAAGCTCAATGACCGCTCAAAGAACCCTCTCGGAAAGTTCATTGCACACGAGCTCCATATCGGTAACACTCCGGTAAAATACTCTGCCCTTTCACGCATCCCGATTACTGAGAAGGCAATCCGCCTCCAGAATTTCCGCCATGTTGAAATGGGCGAACTGAACCTCAACGTTGCAGTAAATGCAATCGTAACTGGTTCATTCAGCATGAACGGTTCCAACAACCCTGACTACTACACTGAGTCAGCCGAAAAGGGCAAGACCCGCATGGCAGACCAGATGTACGACAAGAAGGTTATGGCAACAGGAGCCACTGAGGACTTTTACTCAACTGACTACCGTGACGCAGCTGAACGCTTCGTAGCCGCAGCCCGCAACACAACAAAGTCAACTGACACAGACCAGTTCACAGCCCTCGACGGTTTCTTGTACGTAAACGGACACCAGCTCCAGTTTGCGTCCGCACTCACAATGGACCTGAACAACAACCTTCAGGCCATCAACGCAATCTTCGTCAAGAATGCGATTGCAAACCTCTCCCCTTCACTTGCAGTTACAGGCAACATCACTGCCTACTTCACTGACGGTGAAAAGGACGGTACAGGCAAGAAGTACGGAGCCGACGACCTTAAGAACCTTGCAAGCCAGAACAAGGACACTGAAATCCTCTACGCCTTCATCGACAAGGAAGACCCCGAGGTTATCTACTTGTTCCAGGTGTTCAAGGCAACAATATCCGCACCTACCGAAACGAAGGATGCCGAGAGCCCAATCAGCCTCGACCTGCCCTACACCTCTTACGGTGAAATGGCAGTACGCCTCCTCCGCCTTGCCATTCCGAAGATTTCATTCATCGACATGGACATGGGCGGCATGATTGACGGCGGCAACATGACCAAGCTGGACGTAACGCTCATTCCGAACGTTCCACTCGACAAGGAAGCACCCGCAGTTGCAGAAGGCATATTCTCCGACAAGGACTATATCGACAGCGCAAACACAAACGGCCTCTACGTATTCAATGACGCAGAGTTCACGGTATATGACGCAGACGGAAACAAGCTTGAGAACGAAGTTACCGTTGACACCTCGACACTCGCCATCGGCGCAGACGGAGAGATTACTGCAACACTCAACTTCGGAACGGCTCTTGAAGTAGGCCAGACCGTAAAGGTTAAGCTTACTGTAAACGGAGCAAACCGTGAGGCTGGAAAGGAAGTCGCACCTGACATCCCTTACCTCCGCATGGGCGACGCATACAAGGACAGCCGCTATTCAGCTGGCTACGTTGCAGTCCAGGCAAGCGACACAATCAACGTGCTTACTGCAAAGGCATCGGGCGACACTGCTGAGGATGCCCTCATCTACAAGTCTTATGCTGCAATGTCAGCAGACGACATCAAGGTTACTTCCTCCGACGAGGCGGTTGCCACAGTTGAGGGTGCTGTCGTGACAATAAGCGGTACTGCCGCAGAAGGCGCAAAGGCTACAATCACGGTAACGTCAAAGTATGACGCAGCCGTATTCCTTGCCTTTGACGTGCAGATTGGCGGACAGCCACCTGTTCCTGTTGACGCACAGACACCTACATTCAGCGGAACCCTTGCGGATGTCTCTTATGAGACAACCGACACACCGGAAGCACTTGACGGTACAGCAACCGTTACTGACGGCGGAACAATCACCTACCAGTGGTACAAGGACAACGTTGCCATCGAAGGTGCGACAAGCGCGACATACACGCCTGACGTATCTGCTGAAGGCGAGTTCGTCTACAAGGTTGTTGCAACCAACACCAACGCCGAGGCTACGGGCCAGACTACTGCAACGGCAGACCAGAGCTGCACTATAACGGTAGTACAGGGCTAACATGGATTGAAGGCTGGCGGCTTGCCTTAAAAGCCGCATTCACCTACTGGCGGAGGAAACACCAGATGCCCTTCGGGTGCGTAGGCTAAAAACAAGCACCCGCTTTTTAGAACCAACAAAAGGACATTCTTATGGAAAACACAATCGACATTGCCTCATTCTTCACGAAGAAGAATGAGGAGGAAGGCATTTGGTATGAGCCGAAGGTCGAAGGACGCGGCATAGGCATTGAGTTCAAGCTTCTCGGAAAGGCAAGCGACGCAAACACAATCGCAAGTGAAGTCTACGAGAAGGAGACTGACGAGGCTTCCAAAGAGAAGGATGCGGTCAAGCGTAGGGACAAGAACGACAAGGCACTCGCAAAGCGCATTGCCGCAGTCGTTACGGACGTGAGGGCAACCGAAGGGAATACGGTGTTCATTGAAGGCAAGCCTTTGACGTACTCAAGGGAGACAGTGGAGTACATCCTCCTCCAGTCATCCGTAATCAGTGAGGACATTCTCAGGGCATTCATTGAGCGTGAAAATTTTATGACGAAGAAGCATTGAAATCAGCCGTCCGGCAATACTTCTTCTTATACTGGCCCCACTCCGTCAAGAAGCAGACCAGGGACGGCAAGACAGGAAAGGTCCGCGAGGAGACGGAGACAGGGATAAGGAACTCCGACAGGAGGGACTTCCTCAAGTCTAAGTTCGGCGAGGAGAAATGGAACAACCTCGTCAAGAACGATTCACACTATAAGCAGTACCGGGAGCCGGAGGTTCCCAACGGCTGCAGGTGGATATTCAACCAGTTCCTGTACATATACTTCAACTCAGGGTTCAGCCCGATGAGCGGTGCCTCCATGATGACGTTCCAGAGCCTTAACGACTATGTGGCGTGTATGGGCGCACCGCTTACGATTGCTGAAAAAAAATTAATACTCAAAATGAAAGGATGGGCGGGAGAAGTCATAGCCGACTTCGACAAGAAGCCCGACAAGAAAGGAGCGTAGGATGGCAGAAAAGAAGGCTGCAAAGACAGCCGTAAAGAAGGAAGCTAAGAAGACCCCTGCAAAGGGAAAAGTCATTGAGATTACGAAGTTCTTCAACATCACGAGGGAGAAGGAAGGCGTATGGTACGAACCCAAGATAAACGGGGTTCCCCTTGGCCTTGAGCTCAAGGTCCTTGGCCCGGCAGCAGAGGCCGTAAGGAAGGCTTCCGTAGAGTACGACAAGGCACACGAAAAGGCAGAGGAGCTTTTCAAGAAAGAGCCCGGTAAGGCTTTGGACATGGAGCAGGAGGCCCTTGCAAAGAGGGCTGCCGCCTGTGTCGTTGGCATAAGGGGAAAGGACGGGAATACAATCACCATTGACGGCAAGCCACTCGTGTTCTCTGATGAGTTTGCGGAACGCCTGTTCTTTGAGAACGGGGACATAACCGGGGACGTGCTTGCAGCCTCCCTGGACGGCGACCTGTTCAAATAACATACTGCACGAAACCTTGAAATAAAACTGTTGAAGGAGTGGAATCATGGCAGACGTAGAATTAAACCTTAACGGCAATATTGTAAACCAGTTCAAGGCATTGGCGAAGGAAGCCAGTGAAGCACAGAAGTCCATCGAAAGGCTCAAGAAGCAGATGGAGTCCATGACGGCCAAAGGTTCCCCTGCCTTCAACAGCAAGATAAGCCAGATACTGTCATCTACAAGCTTTAGCTCCATACAAGACTTGTTTGCCGAAATCAAGTCGAACAAGCTTATGGGTGCGCCTGGAGGAACCCAGACGGCACAAGCTGCAAAACAGCTTACAAATCTCCGCAATATACTGAAAAGCGTAGGCAACAAGGAACTCCAGGAAGACATAGGCGGCGTAACGGGACGCATAGATAACGTCGTAAGGGCGATGAGCGGAAAAGCTCCGGGAAAGAATCCTTTGTCGCAGGTTATGATACCTGACGCTCAGCTCAAGGGGCATGAAGAGGAGATAAAGAAGTCCATACTTGGAATCTCCGACTACATCATAAAGCTTGAGAAGTCACTTACTGGAATAAACAGTGTTGCTCAAAAAGAGTACAAAAAGGCAAACCCCAGCAAGACTGCCGCAGGAACGAAGATAAGAGGCAAGGACTTCTCGTACGACTACGACCGCTACCAGAGTGACGCAAAGTATGCAAAGCAGGTTGACGAGCTCAAGCTGTACTACAAGAGGAAGGCTGACAACTATGGACAAATCGGTGAATCAGCCATGCAGAACGCCGCGTTCAGGGGGCAGAAGGTTTTCGGCTCACAGTCCGGGCAGTTCAGCGGATTCTTCCAAGAGATTGTACAAGGGTTTAAGAACGGCATAAACGATGGCATGAAAGATTTTGACCTTGGGGAACTTTTCAGCAATACGCTGAAGAAGGGTGACAAGTCAAGAAAACAGAAAAAGGTACTGAATAATTTCGGGTATGACTCCGACTTCATAACCAACACAGATGCCTTTATGAACACTGCCAGCTTCAAGAAGTTCGCAGAGGAGCAGAAGAAGAAGTTCTCCGATATAGTCAACCTGTCTGACAAGGACGTTCTCAGGGGAATGTCAAAGGAGGACAGGACAAGGGTTCTGGGGGACGTAAGGAAGAACAGGGAAATAGACTTTGATAAGTTGTCCAACAAGGACAGGAACAAGGTGTTTGCAGGCCTCGTGAATAACAAAGGGGCAAAGAAGGTAATGGGTGGCATCGGGATGGGAGGTGTGTTCCTTACCGCTGCGGCAGGAGTGGGAAAACTTGCCGAGGTAGCGGGAAAATTAGGGACCGAAGCGTTAAAAGCCTATGAAGGGGTCCAGCAGCTCCAGACCCAGTTGGGCGTTGTATTTGGAAGTACAGTACAGTCTGACAAAATGTTCAGCCAGATTGAGGGGTATGCAAAAAAATCCCCGTTCGGCGTTGAGAACATGACACAGCAGGCTATCCTGCTTAAACAGTCTGGCGTGTACGCATCAGAACTTATGGACACCATGAAGCGCATAGGAGACATATCTTCAGGCAACAACGAAAAGATGAAGTCTATCTCTGAAGTGTATGCCAGGGTCATGTCGTCCCAGAGGGTTACTGCCCGTGACATGAGGCAACTTTCCACTGCCGGGGTCCCGTCTTACTCTGCCCTTGCAGATGCTATGGGCGTAGAAAGAGGGCTTGTAAGGGGAAAGCTTCAGAGGGGAGAAGTGTCGGCCACCGACTTCCAGAAGATGATTGAGAGGCTGACGGATAAGGGCGGAATGTTCTATGGAGCTACAGAAAAAGGAGCCCAGACTTTTGCGGCTAGAAAGCAGAACCTTGCCGACGCAAAACAGATGGCATTTGCCAGTGTAGGAGACTTGATTACCAGGTTAGGCTCTCCAACCGGACAGGCAAGGGACGGCTGGTATGCAGGCGTATTAGGATGGCTTGAGGGTATTTACAACGGAATCGAAGAGGTCGCTGCGAATACTGCCAAAGAAAAAGATGTTGAAGCCCCTGATAAAATTCTGGAAGAAATCAAAAAGAGGGAGGATATACTCCGCGACCCGACAAACAGTGCGGATGTCAATGCGGGCACTATTGGCGGGCAAATCAAGCTGATGAATGAAATTGAAGACCTGAAGAAACAGCTTCCTGCCGCCTACGCAAAAGCATTCAGCTCAGGCTCTGACCTTTATGAGAGGGAAAAGAGAAAGGGCGGATCTGTCTACAACTTATTCCAGCAGGGTACAGGAGCAAATTTTGAGGTCAGGGACAAGTGGGGACAGATTGATGAGGAAGCGACGAAAAAAAAGATAAAGGAGCAATACGAATATTATAAAAGGCAGTCCGATTATCATTATTTCGCAAAAGCGGATGTTGGCACTCCCGGATATTTTACAGATTTGTATGAAAACTATGCAAAGCACTCTGATGTAACCCGCTTGGACCAAAACAAGGTTAGTAAGCTTCAGGCAGCGGGATTTGGAGACGAGAGTGCGGGTTTGGGCTTGGAAGATATTATCAAAAGCTTCGAGGAATCTATTCATCCTGCAAAGTATGCTGTCGAATATTATTTCTCGTCCCTTATTCAAGCAACACAGGAAGGAGCTGACGACTTAAACCATCAGATAGAGAATGTAAAGGACACGTTTACAAAAAGCGGAGAGGTTAATTTTGGGAAAACCGGACTGGAAGGGTACGGCGCACAGCACCTTATGACCGCCGCAAGGGATGACTACCAGAACAACAGTCCTGTATACCAGATGTCATGGAAAGACCAGAAAGCTTACTGGGATGAACAGGCAAAGAAGGAAATTGAGCTATACTCATCAAAAACAAAAAAAGGAAAGGACGAGAATGGCAACGACATATATGACATGTCTGGCCTGACTGCAGAGGAAATGCAGAGGGCAAGGGAACTCCTTATGACTTCGCATGAAGACATTGGAATTCTCGCACATCCAGATCAGGAGATAGTCAATGATCAGATTTCCGAAAAGGGAATGCAGGATATAGATGAGTTCCGTAAGAACTTGGAAGAGCTTGCCAGTGTTGCCGAAAATACAGGCGGCAAAGAAGTATTCGGACCGTTCATGGACAACCTTGAAGCGTTGCAGAAACTTCTCGGCCCTGAGTTTGGAAAGGAGGCGAAAAAAAACCTAGAGGACTTGTCAGTATTGTTCAATAAAGGACTTATAGGAAGCCTTGATGCGCAGCTTAATAGTGACAAGGTTCCTGCGGAAGTAAAGGCAAAGATTCTTGCCATGAAAAAAAACACCCAGGCTGCAACCCAGACAAAGACGTACAATGATGATACTTCATATATCAACCGCCGCAAGCAGGCTTCCTTGAGGGCTCATGTTTTGTCCAATGTAACGGGAGTCTCAGCAGAGCGTGTTGCAAACTCCAAGGAATCATCCGTTATGAACGCCTACCTCAACAATTTCTCACAGAGGCAGACATTCGCCCAGCTTGGAAAGGTCCTCATGCAGAACGGTGCGGAGCTCAAGGACGTTGCAAGGGCAATGCAGGAAGGCAAGAACGGCCAGAAGTACGGAATGTATGACTGGAACAAGTCAACGTCTTCCATAGAGGAGCAGGCGGCGCAGAAGAATGTAGCCACACAAGAAGCCCTTATTTCGGCATACCAGCAGCAGATAGACGCATTGCAGGAGCTTACGGTAGGAAGCATAGCAACAAGGGACCAGTGGGACAACCTTGGCTCTCTGTCTGCCCAGCTTGGCGTTGCATTTGAACTTTCCGCAAAGACGCTTGCGGACGGTACAGTGCAGTTCACTGACGCTACCATACAGTCTGCACATAAGATGATGGAAGAGCTGAACCTCAATAAGTTCGTTCGGCAGATGGACCTTATAATGAACAGGGCAGCTGACAGAGAAAAGGATGAGAGAAGAAACGCAACTGTAGAAAACAAAATCTTAAAGGGAGAGATTTCAGGTGTTGGATATGTGAAAGGAAATCAGGTAGGGAAATTTGCTAATCCTATTACGGAACAAATTAAGGAGCAAATAAATAAAGATACAACTACGCTTGCAGCTGATTTTGCTAAAAATACAAAATTTACAGGGGAAGATGCTAAGAAAGATGCTGAAAAGACAGCAAAGGCCCTTCAGAAATTTGCAGAGGCTACAGGGAAACCGTTTGAGGTGAAAGTTGTTGAAGACAAGGTTGCTGAAAGGTCAAAGTCGTTAGGTCCAAACGTCAGAGCCATACAAGATACCGCTTATGCAAAAATGAAGGCTGATTATGATAAGATAGCAGGGGATAAACCAAGTTTTAAGGCTTGGGGAGAGCAAGCAATTCCTCTTTACGGATATAATCAGGCTCGGTGGGCAAAGTATAATGATGATGCAGCAAGACAAAACGGGTTAAGTGGAAAAATTTCAACTTGGTCAGAATGGAATTCTAAAACAGATAGATACGAACTCAAAAGGCTTAATGGACAGGATGCAAAAAGTTATGCAGTTCCTGTAGAATCAGAAACTAAGGGAGCAAAATCTTATAAGTTAGCTTATGATAAAAGCCAGCTTACGCAGTTGCTTGACTTGTACAAGGAAAAAGCGGCGGCTGGAGAACTCCCTGAAGGTTCAGAAGAAATAATAAGTATTCTGGGAAATCTTATCAACTCAATGGGGGCTCTTACCGTAGCAGTCGATGGAAATACAAGGGCCCAAGAAGAAAACAGTGCCTTAAAAGAAATTAATAACCTAAACAATAAGCTTTTGGATTATTTAGGTTCTCATGGAGTACTGGGGGAAGATACAAAAGACAGGCTTAGTAAGCTTGCTTTCTCGGATATGGAAGCCTCGAACCCTATGTTGAACGGAATTAATACCCCATTCCAGGAAATGCTCCTTGAGCTAAGGGGAATGGACAGGAATGTAGATTATGGCGAATATAGAGACCGTCTTGTAAAAGATATGCTCAAGGGAGACCGTGCAGAGTTTAACGAAAAAGGCGAGCGGACTAAAAATGCAAAAATCGATCTTCAGGAAGAGTTTACAGAGGGTATAAAAGATTACCTGACTTCATCAGGTCCAGGAAGGCGTGACTCTAAGAAACTTTACAAAGCCTTGAATACAGATGAAGGAAGGGAGATGCTGAAAAATTCCGAAGTCATTACTGAAGAACAGCGTTCAAAATTAATGGACAATGGTTTCAAAGGCTTTGTAGATGAACTCAAGGAACTGGACACTACGAAGCTTAATGAAATCCTGTCTATTTTTGACAACATAAAGGGTGACGTGGATGATATTGGTAAAAATTTCCAAGAGGTTACTGAGCAGGAAGAAAGTGCAGAAGCCAAACTTAAAGGGTTAAGAAATGTCATTCAGGATGAAATTAAGGAAGGCGCAATAAAAGCCATGAATACTGGCTTCTCGAAAGCCGGAGACCTTGCCTACAAACTCCAGAACAACCTCATTGAAGGTGCTGACGCTACAATGGAAATGAAGAAGGCTCTTGCAGGCGTAGGTGCTGAGATGTTAAGTAATATTGGCAGTGCGATGACTGATACAGGTCTCAAAATTGCAGGTGGTGCAGCCGTAAAAGGTAACTGGGGCTTAGTTGCAGCAGGTCTTGCGCTTGCTGCGGCAGGTGGCGCGGCATCCTTCGGCGGTGGTATGCTAAGTGCCTTTGCAAGCGACAACAATAAAGGTGACAGCAGTGAGGCAGAAGACCAGCTTGCAAGGCTTGAGGACTTAAAGGACAACCTTGCTGAGCTTCTCAAGCAGGCAAAGGATGATGCCATCTACTATGAGACAAACCTCCGCCAGAAGCAGGCAGTAGCGTTCAATGACGCCGTATCTAGCACGAGCGTTAACGATGCCATCATCACGCCGAGCGGGGTTGTCAATACGGCTCCTGACGACTACATCATGGCCATGAAGGACCCGACTCAGCTTATGGGAAAGGGAGGCGGCGGAACCAACGTAAGCTTCTCAATCGTCAATGAATCGGGCACTCCGATGACCGTCACAGGCTCCGAGACAAGGCAGAACGGAGACACGACCGAGATAACGGCAATCGTCAACGCCATAGTACAGAAGTCAATGAATGACGGTGAGTACGATGACGTTATGGCGGGTATGCAGGTAAGGCAGAGGGGAAGCCAGATTTCTTCATAGTTTTTGCTAAAAAAAAGCCAGGAGGGTACAGTCAGCTATTATGAAGATAGTAGACTGGCCCTCCGGCGTAAACAGGATAGTCCTTAACGAAGCCTCACTTTCACTGGCAGAGAACGGCGTAGAATCTGACAAGAGCGACAACGGCTCTGAAGTGTCCCGCCTCAAGGCTTCGGGCACTCCAGACAGGTTCCAGGTCTCAATGTACTTCTCAAACTCAAGGTCTGACTCGTTCTACAGGAACCACACGGATGCCTTGGGAAACCATTACACCGAATGGAAGAAGTGGTCGGACTGGTTCAAGTACGTGACCATGAACGGAATGCACCCATTCTACTTCGCTGACATACAGAAGCCTGACGGCGGCGCAAAAATATACAAGATTTCAAGCGGAGGCCTGCCTCACGGAACTCCTGCGGGCGAGTACGTCAAGGTCACAATGACATGGATTGAGGTTTTCAACGAGTACATCACCGTCCAGCAGGAAGAGACGCTGGCTGACTCAATCGACATAAACCCCGGCATGATAGACCTCCGTTTCACTGAAAAGCCGGAGGAAACACCCAAGCTGGAAGATTTCAGGGATTTGGAAGGGAACCCGCTCTCTGAGTTCTCTGTTGACGACGGTGTGACATGGAGCCCGCTCGTACTCAATGAGATTGACTATGACGGCCAGAAGTCGGTAATCCTCTACTACGATTCCGGCATGACGGCAATAGACGGCCAGACTTACTACATAAGGCTCAAGTACAAGGACGGCGGCTGGATAACAAACGCCTTCACTTATTGTGCGGAGGAATAGAAGATGGCAGATCCTGTAAGACACTTTTCAAACTTCGTACTGGACTCTTCGGCGCAGGAATCGGATTCGTCATTTCTGCCTGTTCTTGTGGACATAAGGCACAGCGGAATCTACTGGGGGCCAGATGCAGGCGGTGAGACCTCTCAGGAAAACGGACACTTGAGGCTTGTGAATGACGTAAGGGGTGTGAAGTATAAGGGGGATGACCCTGTTCCTTATTGGTATGCTCCCTGCACTTTCTCGTTCAAACCAGGCAAGGACGACGGCAAAAACAAGGCAAATGCAAGCATAACCATTTCAGCGGCAGACTCAAGGATTATAGAAGTCATCAGGAGTATAGAAGAAGACCTCGTGTGCCAGGTGGTTGCTCTTTACGGCAAGGTTAAGAATGACGAAGGCAGGGTTTCCTACACCTTTACGAAGGTGTACGGCAAGGAGTTTGACATGACATCCGTAAACTGGGACGGCATATCAGCCCAGTTTACCCTTAACCCTGACAGTACGCTGGACATGAACACTCCGAAGGATAAAGGCTCATTGTTCAGGTTCCCGTCCATAACGGTGAAGGTGTAACGGGATGGTGGATATATCTGACCTCTTGGGAGTCCGCTACAGGGAACACGGCAGGAGCACCAACGGCTTTGACTGCTACGGTTTTGCCATTGAGGTGGGGAAAAGGTTCGGCTACGAACTCCCGGACTTTGACTATATAAGGCACTCTGACCCTTTGTTTGAGGACAAGAGTTCAAGGCTTATTGAAGAAGGGTTCGGAAGAAGGATTCCGGCTCCTGTAGAGGGTGCGATTCTCCTTTTCCAGAATGTATGCGGAATGAAGAACCATATAGGAATATATATGGGTGACGGCCTGTTTGCCCACTGCAATATGGAAGGCAGCAAGATGGAGCGTCTCTGCGACTGGAAGGACAAACTTGGAGGTATCTACTTATGGCAAAAGTTATAGTATTCAATGACATATTCGACACAAGAGACACCAACGTAATAGACGTAGAAAAGGTTCAGACGGTAAGGGACGTACTGTACGAGGGCAAGTACAATGTTCGTGACTACGGTTCCCAAGTGGAGGTCTATGACCCTGACACGGGGGAAACATCATATCTTGCCATAAAGGATGACGGCGGACAGGAGCTTAACGTCTGCGTCAAGGTAAATGGGCTTGCCAAGGATTTGGATTATGAGATACAGCCAGCCGATGCGGTTATAGTGGAGATACTCCCGGCGTCAAGCGGGATGAAGACCGGTGAAGGGTTCCTCGGTACTATATTCACCGCAGTAGGTGCACTTGCGATGACTATAGGTGCAGTAATGCTCACTGCCGCTACTGGCGGTACGGCAGTTCCCCTCTTGCTGATGATAGGCGGTGGGCTCCTTGTGGGTGCCGGAACACTTATGATTATGGATGCCCTCAAGTTCGACTACCCCGATGAACAGAAGGCGGGCAAGAACCTTACGGAAGAGCAGAAGAAGACTCTTGAGGGTGCGACGAACCAGAACCTTGTTGACACCCCTTTCCCTATCGTTGTGGGGAAGATTTCCGTCACTCCATATACAGTCGGAACACAGTACAACGAGCTTGTGTACACGGGGAACGGGGACAACCAGTATGAAGAGTTGTTCGGTTCCCGCATGAGGACAAGCCAGCTTCTTGCCATCGGGTACGCTCCGCTCCTTCTTTCGGACATAAAGTTTGACGAGCTGGTTGCAGCCCACAACCACAACAACGTCCTTGTGGGTGAGCTTTCATACCTTAACAATGACCCTGACATGACGGGCCACAGGGACACGACCTTCAACGGCAAGCCGCAGGTGGCGGATATAGAGTCCAAGTGGAGGGGCAACAAGGTAAGGCTTGAGATTTCGCAGTTCGGCTCTGACAGGAAGATATATCCGTTCACCGTAAAGCAGCAGAAGGTTGACGCTCCCCTTCTCTACTGCTATGACGAAATGTACAAGGAAGTTGCCGACGAGAAGTTCATATCATGGCAGGGAGGTTCGTTTCCCTGCGGCATGAGGACTAACACCATAAGGTTCTCTGACGGAGTGCCTTACAAGATAGTTGTCGGCATTGACATTTCTGGCGGGCTTTGGGCGGCGAACAACATAAAGGACAAGAGTGAGACAAGGTACAGCAAGATACCGATGAACCTTGTAGTCCAGTGGAGGCCTGTCTACAAGTACATAACGGACAACAACCTTGATTCAGTCGGCTACGCGGGCGACGTTTACGACCGCAACGTTGACGGCTACGGAGTTCTCAGGTATTCAGGGTGGAGGAATTTCTCAGGCACGTCAAGCCTTGACGGAATGTGGGCTGGCCCGGTACCGCAGGTTACTTACACAGGGCCTGGGGTTTCGTACAGAGTCTACAAGGTGGGCGACACTCCTGCGTACAGGGACGGCTTCTACGGATATTTTGTAAACAGCACAGGACTTTCATTGACGGGAACATTCCATAAGGTGCAGAAGCGTCTTGACGAGACCGCCCTCTACAGGGAAAGGCTTCTGGTTCTTATTAAGGAATGGGAAAGGGAGCATACCACAAGGGAAAGCTTCATAAACGCAATTACTCCGACGAAGGGGTATGTCACCATCGTGAACGAGAACGGAACACGGTCGGTCATGTCATACCAGTCCTACTGGAAAAGCTACATCTACCCGGAAATCAAGGAAGTGCTGCCGGACTCCACCCGCCTGACGCTTGAGGAGCAGGCAAGGATATACGCAAGGAACAAGGTCGCCTCACAGGATGCGGACTGGTGCGCCAGCCATGAGAACACGACATCCGCAACTACATGGCACAAGATGTCCGCGACCGAAATTGCAAATGCAGTCAACAATGGCTGGATGTCCTCCTCCTCGCATGAAGAGACAAGGAAAGTATGGAACGGCCCAAGCGGAGCTTACAGCTATGGCGGAGGCTACTGGGAAAACAAAAAAGTTACCGTAACGACGTACACTTCATTGGACGGACGTGTAAAGATACAGAACGGGGTTCCCTATATACTGGACGGGCAGTACGCAAACACCATAGCACAGACTGAGGTAAGTGCGAACAAGGGGCTTTCACCCCATACTTCAGGGGACTGCAACCCGACATGGTACGGTGTGCGGTGCTTCTCGCTGGGCAAGTTCTCACTCGGAAGGACGTTCTACGGGGAAAACAGCAAGGCTGACCCTGACTTCTCCAGCCCGCTTTCGATAGGAGGAAATGACGTTGACCATGTAAAGGACGAGATGCGCTTCGAGATCAGTGCGGAGCTTACGCAGGAGGACATCCTTGACCTTCTGAACAGAAACCCGATGTCCATAAGAGCCGGGGAAGACGGCGAGGTTCCTGAGCTTCTCGGTAAGACAAGCTGCACCATAGACTCAATACAGGTTCGTATAGTAAGGCTTACACCATGCTACGTTGACAGCAACGGCGGGGAGATAAAGTACAAGTATTCAGATGTAGTCAAATGGAGCTACATTAAGACATACTGCGTTGACAAGCAGAAGATTCTTGACAGCATAGACGGAAAATCACAGGATGCCATCGTTGACGGACAGCCTGTAAAGATTGCCCCAATCGACTGTTCGCTTGAGACGTTTGACAGTACCGATGAAAAGATACACTCATACCCGACATGGAATACGTGGAACATCATGTCCATGCGCTCCGTCCCGGTGTCAAAAGACGATGAAGAGAAGCTCTGCCTTCTTGGAATAGAGGCGGAGCCTGACCAGCTGGGGGTTATGTCTGACAGTCTTAACAAGGTAAGCCTTACGGCTGCCGCCGTGACACCCGCATTGAGGGACAGCTATATAAGGTACTGGTATACCGACGGCACGGACTACTGGAAGTACGATTCCTACGACACCCTTGAGACCAAGAACTCGGAGGAACTTTACCTTGAGTTTGCCGCAAATGACCTGCGGTGGAAAAGGACTACTCAGGAAGAATTTGAGGACACCCACAAGGCTGCTCTTACAAAGGACGGGGTGGCACTTGAAGGCTACTGGTATTCAGAAATGCACAACGCATGGGACAAGAAGTGGTTCCCTGCAAAAGTCGAGAAAAGGCAGTGCGTTCAGTACATAACGGATGCAAACGGAGAGATAGTCTACAATGAGGCTGGGGACCCGCTCATAGAGATGACGAGGGATGGGAACGACTGGGTTCCGTTCATCTACAGGGAGATGGCAAGGAACACTGATTCCATTGGAAGGTGGATAGCAAGCAATGCGTTCATCAATACGTTCACCGACAGAAACTCAATGGGGCAGCTCCTCGGCGTAGCCTGCGGACAGAGCCTTGGAAGGAACTCTTACTTCTACAACTCACTGAACGACGACAAGTTCATACGCTTCTGGTATGAGGACGACGAGAACGGGAAGTATTACTACTATGATACGGACGATACGGAAGTTGACCTTAAGCACAAGCCTGTATGGTCTGACGACGGTGACGAGTACGACCTCCCCCAGTGGACTTATGACGGATGGGCGGAAGGCTCGGAAATAGAGTTCCGCTCCGCCACGCTCGTTGACCTTGGAGGCGGCTATTTCTACAGCATAAGGAAGGCTGACAATGCCTTCAATATGATGGCACTCAAGGAAGCCTTTGAATATACGGAAGCCATAGACATAGGGAAAAGTGCAGTAGGGGCAATCCCTTACAAGTGCAACATGTACATAACGAACCAGCAGAAATCCCTTGCGCTGATGCAGACGATTCTTGTCACTGCAAGGGCGTTCTGGTTCTATGACGAGTACGGACGCTTTGAGATTCACAACGACAAGCCGAAGATGAACCCTGTCCTTATGATAACGGACGAAAATTCCCTCCAGTCATCAAATACGAGGGATTTCTCCAAGGGTATAGCAGGCTACCATATTACGTTCAACGATGAAGCCAACGGTTTTCAGCAGGGAGAAGTCTATGTACTCCGCGAGGGGCAGACTAGGAATGCCCACACAAGGGACATACTCGACCAGACTATAAACGGCGTTACGAACGCGGAACAGGCATGGTGTCTTGGAGCATACATGCTTGCCTGCTCCATAACGCAGAAGGAATCTTGGTCAAGGAAACTTAACCATGTAGGCGGAAGCCTGACGATAGGTTCCTTGGTTTCAGTCCAGAGCTCAACCCTTATGATAGGAACCGACACTTCAGGAAGGATTGCAAAGCTTATAGAGGACGAGAATTTCATCTACGGATTCATCTGCGACCTCACCTACGACTACAGGGAAGAGTACGGGCAGGAAGGTGAAAACGTACAGGGATGCTCCATCTTCCAGGCAGGGGCAAAGAACCACTCAAAGGTCGTAACGCTCAGGTTTGCAAATGCCGCACAACAGCAGCAGGGAATCGCCGTTGACACGGAAGCCTCTGAATATGCGGGCAACAACGGAGTCTATGCAAACCTCAAGGGACAGACGAACCTTGTGCTCTTTGAAAAGAAGATAATCAAGCAGGTCGAGAGGGAGTTCGAGCAGGGGCCTGACGAGGCTACGGACACAAAGGTATTCACCCAGTTCATCCCGAAGCCGGGAGATATTGTAGCTTTCGGAAACGTCGGCTCAATAACGAAACTTGGCGTTGTCTACCAGCTCACCTATGACGAGAAGCACCACGTCACTGCAAGCATATATCCGTATTATGATTCCATCTACCATGCAGGACGCTCGCTTCCTGTGCTTGAGTCGTCAATGACGAAACTTCCTTACAACGACACGCCGCCTGTTGACTTCAGTGCGTCCATGTCTGACGTAAGCGACGCTTTGGAAGAGGCGAACAAAAACATAAGGGTTGTCGTACAGGAGATAGTGGACGGCGACACCCAGAGCGATGCCAAGCCTGACACCCCGGTAATGCTTGGGGTTCATGCCTTTGAGAAGGAGATTACTGGAAAAGCCCGCGCTGACGGTGCAGGACTGAGGAACAGCGTTGTCTCAGTTGACTGGCAGATGTTCAAGTGGACTTCGGACGTGGTGGAGACGGATGACGACCTGTGGGATTGGGTTGACGCAGGAACAACCCCTACCCTCAACCTGACCTACCTCTTTGACAGGGAGACGGACGGCTACCCGGAGGCGGATGACCTTAACGGCGAGGAGTCGGTATGGTTCTTCCGTTGCCGCATTACGAACCAGTATGGAAACGACTCTGAATGGAGCCGCAAGATGGCGGTACAGACGGCTGGTACTTACGGAACATGGGCACTCAACGCGCCTGCCGTAAATGCAAGCGTGACAAGCCGCTACGTAACGCTTAAGCTCTCGCAGCCACCAAGGGCAGACGGCAAGGAGCTCTACGGCAACACAAGGTACCGCGTCGAGGTAATGCGCCCTGACATAGACCATGACTACTACAAGCCAGCGACAGGATTGAACCCATACGCTGCGGAAGACAACTACAAGGACGGAAGCGGTTACGTTATTTCTGACGGCACCTACGTACAGGTGATGCCATTGAAGGGACAGGACACCGAGCTCATTGAGAACACGCTCTACATGTTCCGCATAACGGCAGAGAACGAGGCTGGAATTTCAGAGAGTACTGTCATTAACACCGTTACAGAATGTGACTCCATACGCGACATAGTGAAGGCTAAGGAGACTGCGAAGGAAGCCTATATTTCCCAGCTTTCCGCAATCAGCGCAAACATGGGGTGCATTTCTGGAGGAAGCTTCAACGGTTCTCAGACGAACTATTGGGAGCTCTCTTCCTTCGTTGACGACAATAACGTGAACCACCATGAGGGTGCCTTCCGCGTAGGCGGAGACAAGGAGTACATGTGGGTTATCCCTGTTGACGAGTTCGGGAACGACATCACAAGCTCCACCCCTGCAAGCGTAAGGCCTGCGTCATACCGCATTGAGTTTCAGGTGGGAAGCTTCCACGTCAACTCCACTGCAACGGAGATGAACGGTGACTTCATCATTCAGGAAAATCAGGACAGCGTTGACCGCATAAAAGTAACGCCGCGGGGAGTATATCTTGAGCACAGGGCAAATGCTGAATCTCCTTGGGTTCTCATCGCAGGACAGAATACAAACGGCGTACAGTCACAGCAGTTGTATTCAGAAGCATCCCTTATTGTCTCCAATCAGGGTATAGACCAGAGAAGGCAAGAAAAGACGGATATAGGAACTCCGTATATCTCTGAGAATTCACAGGTCTACCACTTTGACACTGACGTTGCAGACCAGAATAAGGTTGATGACCTCTCAATAGTACCATCTGATTCATACTCCCTTGTAGACGAACAGTACGGCAAGGACTATACACCTGCAATACTTGCCGTGTCTCCGTTCAGCACGGTTGCAAAGTCTATAATGGGCCTTGTGTCAATAACGAAGGAGTTTACGGCAGGTACGTTCACCGTTGACTTCTGGTGCAAGTTCCTTACCAATGAAGACTTTACCCTGTTTGACTTGTCAACCCCGGCAGAGTCTGTAGTAATAAAGACAAAGAAGGGTGAGTGTTTCCTGTATGAAAAGGCAGAGACAGAAGAATGCCCGATGTTTGCGGAACAGGACATGCCCACATACGCAATGTGGGAGCCTGTCCCGGTTGTAAAATGTCCAATGTACCATACGGCGGATGGTGAAGAATGCCAGATGATGAAAAAGGATGACACCGTTAGCCGCATGTACAGGGCAACTGACACGCAGTTCTTCCAGTCCGTAGACTATGCACAAAAAATTGACGGTGAATACACGAAGGTCGTCCCGACAGCCCTTACTTATGACAGTTTTGCAGAGGGAGGTCTTTACGTTGAGACGTGCAACTACAATACCCCTGACGGAGAGTGCACCACACTTGAATACGAAGGAAGCTCCTTTGAAAGAAGGGTTATTTCATGGAGTGACGAAGACAAGGAAGAAGGTCTACTTCCCCATAAATTCAACAGTGGTGACTGGATTCACTGTGCGGTAGTGTTCTCTGAAGGCAGGGTCAAGGTGTTCCTTGGCGTTACTGACGGAACTGTAGCCAGCGTTTCTTTCATCAGGAACTCCGAGACTGCGCTTCTTACAAGTCTTGTCCTTAACTCACAGAAGAAGAGTATGCTCTTTGACGAGCTCCTCGTTGATACCACTACGGCAGAAAGTCTTGAAGTGTTTACATGCAACACTGTACAGAGAAGGCCGTGGGGTGCACTTCCTTACTCTGACGAAAGGAATTATTTCATTCTTGAGGCTGAGAATACAGCCCTGATTAAGACGAACATAGGCAAGTCTTCCGAGCTTAGGGCTGACTTGTCAGACTTTATGCTTCCAGTCGGTGCAGTATTCAGAAGTACGGTTGACGAAACTCCGCATTTTACAGGCTCTTGGGTTTTATTGTACACCGAAACGCTCGGTGGAAAAACTATATACAACTATGAACGAATTTCATAAGGAGAAATTATTATGGCACAGCTAAATTTGACATTATCAAGCCTTTCATTTCCAGGACTCGGGACTTACACCCCTCCGTTCGGGACAAAGAACAATGAGAATGTAGGCCTTTCAACTGAGCAGGGGTGCAGGAATCTTGCGCTTCCGTTTGAACAGCAGAGGCCCGTCCAGGTGGCAGAGAACTCCACGCTTGCAGAAGATTCAGTAATTGAATCCGACAGGCGCATCATCGTGACGGCAAGCGGAATAACATTGAGCCTTGCTGATTCAGTCGGGGCCAAGAACACAGCAGCCTTTGCAGGACTGAAGCTTGACGTGATTGCGGGCTTCAGCTCCGGCACGTCAACTCTTACTTACTGGACAAGTGCAAGCCATTCCGAAAGCGTAGTCCTTTCGGCTGACACCTACGTTACCCTTGTCGGTGACGCATCAGGTTACTGGCATCTCAGGGAGCGCGTGCATAAAGGTAAGGTTATGAACTGCTCCTATACGACTAACGGAGGGGCAAATGTAGCTTCCTTCCGTTTTCTTGTATTCGATTTTACAGACGCTGACCACCGCTCGCTCAAGGTAAAGGCAGATACCCACGTTCCCCTTGACGTTACCGAAGGAGGAACAAAGACACGCTACTGGTGGGATGTTGACGAGGACACAATTATAGACCTTGACGGTGCGATAACGAACGCCGCATCCCACGCAGTAGAAAATATCGGGGTGGAAAACGGAAGGGACTTCTATGTGTACCTCGCCCTTGTAAGCGGAGAGATTGGGGTTGTCGTCTCGTGCAACCCTGACATCCCGAATGACATAAACGTTGACTATACAGCCAACAACACTAAGAGAATCGGGCAGTTCCATACATTGTGCGTTGACGCGGGCGTAAGCCTTACTGCCATAGTAGCGACGGACAGCGGTTCGGTTGCAGTTGGCGGTACCGTACCCGTCAAGAATTATCCGTCCAATGACGCAGACGGTTTCTATGGTTTCTATAACAAATCTGTATCTGCCGTAGTAACTAACGCAACGTATGACACTGTTACGGTAGAGCATCCGCTTGCAGGTTTTGAGGCTGGGCAGATACTCCCGGAATCAGTCTGGTGCCTTACGTTCAGGCCGTTCAACTGCAAGGCTGACGGCATGGTTTATGAGCCTGACACAGACACTGCCGTAGACATCTATTTGCAGAGCGGAAAGGGGCGCAATACAAAGAGTGTTTATGGTGGTACTACGACAAGAGCCAGGCAGCAAATAAATCATCAGGCGGATATGCTTGCAGTAGGAAAAAGACTGCCGACAGACCACGAATTCCTAGCATTCGCATCTGGAAGTAATGAGTGTACGTCAATAAAAGGTACTGCTGAAAGTTCCGTTGTTACAACCGGAGGCCATCTGGACACAGAGAACCGCAGGATGGTAAGCTTTACTGGTGTTGAGGACTGCTGTGGAGCTGTATGGCAGTGGCTTGACGAAATAGCCGCCAACGGAGGCTCCCAATATGAGGTTTATGACGGAAACGCCAAGTTTGGTAAGTCGTATGGTATTCCTAAAGTCCTGTTCGCGGGTGGCGGCTGGGATGGCGGTGCCTCCTGCGGTTCGCGGTGCCGTGGTGCGGATAACGCCCGCTCGAGTGTCTCTGCGAGTTGCGGTGCGCGCGGTTCGAGCCGGATAATCCGGGGTGCGGAATGAGCGATATACCTAAGTTTAATTCATTGGTGACACGGAAAGTCCTTGACGGTGACAAGGTGCAGATAAATGATTTGCTGAACAAGGAAATTGTCGTCTGCGGATTTTCAGTGAGCACCAGTAAATACAAGGAAAGCACATCATGCGTAAAAGTACAGTTTTATTATGCGGATGATGAGAAGGAAAACAGACGGGTATTTTTTAGCGGTTCAAGCGTGATAAAAGATCAGCTTGAAGAGGTTGAGAAGAAGCTCGATAAAGACGGTTTGCCGTTTCTGTTTAGGGCAACGGTAAAAAAAATAGGCAATTACTACTCGTTAGTTTAGCGGGTAGTTTTTTGAAAGGAACAGGTTGAATTGTCCTGAACGCAGGTGGCAACTGGAATGACAGTGCATCATGCAGTTCACGGTGCCGTAATGCGAATAACGACCGCTCGAATGTCAATGCGAATTACGGTGCACGCAGTTCGATACGAAGGTAAACATCTTCAACTCCAGAAGAGGTACGTGCTTACTTCCGGCTGAACCTGGTTCTTTGGCTTGATGCCAGAATATGAAAAGGAGAGGCAGCCTGTTATGGTAGCTAGTCGAAGTATCAGGCTGTCACTTTCTTTTATTGGGATTTTGTGCTAAAATACATAAAGGAGTGTATATGAAAGATTATGTACAAAAAAAATATCCAGAAGCATGGTTGGTTTGCAAACTAGAAGACGACGGAAGCCTTACTTTTGAAGACCATGATTATCGGCAAGGCGGCGTTATCTTGTCTAAAAAATGGAAGGCGTATGGAGAAAGTAATGAGGACGGAACGCCTATTGATTACGAGAAAGATGTTAAAGAGTTATTGAAAAGGTATGAAAAAGAAGAGCCGTCATATTATGATGATATTGTAAAGATGTTAAGAAAAAATGAAATCGTACTGTAACCTATGGGAAGAATTTATAAGCAAGGAGAACTTCGAGCTTGCATACAAGAACTCAATCAGGGGGAAGAGCCACCAAAGACAGGTAATTGAATTTAAGAAAAACAAGGATAAAAATCTTGAGAATGTCAGGAGTATGGTTGCAGAAGGAAGGTTTGTCACTTCCAAATACAGGCAGATGAGGATATTTGAGCCAAAAGAGAGGATTATCTATAAGCTGCCTTATTCTCCCGACAGGATTGTACAGCACGCAGTTATGAATATACTGAAGCCTATCCTGACAAGGCTTTTCATAAAGGACACTTACGCATGTATAGAAGGGCGTGGGCAGCACAAGGCGAGTATAAGGTGCAGTGAGTTTGTAAGAAGAAATAAATATTGCCTAAAATGTGATATACGGAAATTTTACCCTTCGATAAGCCATAACATCCTATCAGAGAAACTTCACAGAATAATAAGGGATAAAAAGTTTATGTCCGTTATTGACAATATAATATTCAGTTTTAACGGAGGGTACAACTGCCCTATAGGAAATTACTGCTCCCAATGGTTCGGAAACTACTACCTCTCATTCCTTGACAACTATGTAAAGCATGTTTTGAAGTGCAGGGATTATGAAAGGTTTTGTGATGATTTTATTTTGTTCAGTAACAGCAAATCGTACTTAAATGAATGCAAAAGGCGTATACGCAACTACCTCCATTATGAGCTTGAGCTGGAATTTTCAAAATGCGACTTGTTTTCGGTAAGGCAGGGAGTTGATTATTGCGGGTACAGGCATTTTGGGAAGTACGTCTTGCTAAGAAAATCTACGGCAAAGAGAATAAAAAGGCGCATAAGACATTTCAATAAAAGCAATGTTGATGCCACCCAGTCTGTCGCAAGCCTGCGCGGTTGGCTGAAGCATTGTTGCAGCTATAATTTTGTAAAAAGCTTGAATCTACAAGGAGAAAAGAAATGATAGAATACATAATAGGAGGGCTTACAGTGCTCTTCATGCTGATTTTCGCAATAGGCTCTCTGTTCGTTAAGGATGGAGAGGATTAATATGCTTTCAATAATAGTTTTGTTCTGCGACAAAGATATGTGGCACATACCGGGATTGGTGGAATACATAAAGGAAACCTGCAAGGGTGATTATGAGGTCGTCCTTGTGGACAACAGGAAGGAAAAGAATACCCCGCCGCCTGACACTGGCTGGCCAGTCTATGAGGCACCCGGAATAGGAACCTTTGAAGGCAGGAGGTTCGCACTGTCAAAGTGCAGGGGAAAATACGTCTGGTTTATAGACGCAGACGACAAGATGCTGGACTGGAGCGGTTTTATAAATCCAGAAGAGCAGGACGCGGACTTCATCTTCTTCAATGCTTCGGAGCTCAGGGACAAGAGGTGCGGCCCCGTCTATGACGACAACGTACCCACCGTCCTTATCCAGACAGGAAAGGAACTCCATAAGGACATAAGGCTTGAGGTAAGCCAGGAATCGTTCCGGCACATATACCTGCCGCTGTGGAACAAGTTCATAAGGCTTGACTTTGCAAGGAAGGTCTATGACATGGTTCCTGCCCTGCCCGCCGTTACAGACCATGAGGATTCCCTTATGAGCGCAATGCTTTTGAAACATGCAGAATATGTTTCTGACTGGACTGACAAGACCATATATATTTATGATTCAAGGAACAGCACGTCATCCGTAGGGATTACCCCAAACATAGAAAGATACAAAAGGCTTAACAGGGGGCAGCAGAAGCTCCTGGAGTTTGCCAGGGGACACTTCACTGATGCTGAATGGAAGAGGCTTGGTTTCGACCTGTATTTCTATGGTGACTATTATTGGAGGTTCAGGTTCCTGCCTTCCCTCCCTGACAAGATAGAGGCAATAAAATTCCTTGCGGAAGAGTTTTCTCACGAGAACCTGCTCGGCATAATGAAGTATGCGGAACAGTGCGACGAGTTCAAGTACCGCAGGCTTATGGAGAAGTATCTCATAAGGTACTGCCTGCCGAAAGTCAGGTACTAGGCAGTCCTGCTGAGGATTCCGAGTACGCGGCCCACAATCTCGAATCCGCATTTTTCGTATTCGTCAAGCCTGATTGTGTACGGAGGGTACCTTGTATTGTCGCAGGCAACGCCCGTCCCATGCGGCGACTGTGAAAGCCTTTTCACTGAAACCTGTCCGCCCAGCCTTACAGCATAAAGCCCGTCGGCCGTGACTGCTGATGACTCTGCGCATACGGCGAAAGAACCGTTCGGTATTGTCGGCTCCATGTAGTCACCCGTAACCCTTACGCATATTTTTGACCCCGACGCAGACTCCAGCCATCCGGGGGCGGGAATCCAGAGCGACGCCTTTTGGGGAGGGAACAGCTTGTCTGACAGGACGGGTACGAAAGTCCCGCTCCCAGACCCGCCGCCTCCTATGACCACCACCCTGCCGTCCCTGCCTTCAAGCAGGTATTCGATGGACGTGTCCAGAACCTTTGCTATGCGGAGTATCGTAAGGGAGTTCGGGTACGATGCCTGGTGCCTCCAGTCCGTGAATACGTTGGAGTTGAGGCCCGCCTGCCGGATGAACTCGTTCTTGGTCATGCTCTTGTCGTGCAGGAGCTTCTCTACGCGCTCGATGAACTCCTGCGGGAGCCTTTCCTTTTTCTGTTTCTGATTTGATTCCATAAGGACAATATAATGCAGCAAGAAACAAATTGCAATAATAAAGTTTTTACTTGACCTATACAAGATTTTCCATTATCCTATAATTAGTTATATCTTGACATATTTTGTTGTATTAAGGGGTTTTTTATTATGGAAAAAAGGGACTATAATATCATTTTGACCGTAAAGGACGTGGCGGAACTCTTCAAGGTTGAGGAGCAAACCATCTACCATTGGGCCAAAAACGGAACCCTGCCGTGCTTCAAGATAGGCAAGGCTATCCGCTTCAGAAGAGATGAGATTTTTGATATGCTTGACATTTAGGGGGTGCGGTATGGACAAATGGAGTGACAAGCCGGAAGACAGGACTGTGGATGCCATTACAAGGCGTTACGGTGTGTGCAGGAAGCGCACGGAGGCACTTTGCAAAAAGCACGGAGGGGATGATTTCTCAGAACCCTTGCCCGATGATGTCTACAGAAGGGTTTGTGATGATATAGAATACCTGATCATGCCGAAGAAACTAAAGGTCATGGGCGGAAAATAACGGAAAGCCGTGGGTTGGTTCCTGCGGCTTTTTTTTTGTGTAAAAACACAAGGTATTCACAAAGTTAAAATTGGATAAAATAATATAATTTCTTGACTTTATAAAGATTTATCTGGTACTATGTTAAAGTAATGCCACTCCTTAAAATAACAATTCCTTGGAAAACTGCCGGAAGCAGGAAGAAAATTCGTGAAAGCACAGTCCTTGACGGAACGTTCAACATAGAGAGTCCGTCAGGAAAGTCCGTATGGTTCAAGCGGGCCGGAAGCAGGTGGCTTTGTTATTGCGGGAGGGCAAGATTCTTTGACAGCATGACGGGCCTGCTTGAGTGGGCTGATTCTTTTCTGGAGTAGGTTTGTGAAACAGAAGAAGACTGAGAAGCTTTATAAGGAAATCGTAAAGAAAGAGATTGACAACGGCATGACCTGCGAGGAGGTCGTGAAGAAGTACCCGGTGTCGATGTACTACGCAAGGAAATGGTCTAATGACGTGTACCACAAGAAAGACCTGAACCATTATGTGCGCGACAGATACAAGTGGGTTGTGGACGAGTTCAGCATAAAACTTGCAGGCTTGCTTGCGGACGAGCTGCCCGTGTGCATTCAGGAAGACATAACCGACGAGACGTGGGAACAATGGGATAGGGTTATAAAGCAGAGCCTTTATGACTTCTCTAAGGAAATAATCAAGAAAAATTAATCATAGGAGATCTTTATGTCAAAGAACACAAACATGATTGTCGTGTCAGGCAACATCGTAAGGGACGTCGAGCTCAATGAGTCACAGACTTTAATCCGCTTCTGCATTGCGAACTCTGAATCCGTGAAGAAGGACGGCAAGTGGGAGGAATACACCAACTACTTCGACATCAAGGGATTCGGCGGGACTGTGAAGCTGGCACCCTACCTTATAAAAGGCACGAAGGTAATCATTACTGGGACACTCCACCAGGACAGGTGGGAGAAGGACGGCCAGAAGAACAGCCGCATTGTAATCAACTGTAGCAGCCTTGAGTTCGGAGGCAACGGAAAGAAGAAGGCTGAAAGCCAGGATGAAGAAGCTCCAGCCGGGAGTCAGCCCGAATCAGTGTCCGTCGATGACTTCCCTGAAGACGTGCCCTTCTAATTCTGATGATGAATACGCGCCGCTGAAGGTTCTCGTAAAAGCCTTCGGCGGCACAATAACTGACAGTCCGCGAGGTTTCAATGGGTTTTGATAAGAAAGAAGTAAGACGCTGCATTAGGCACACAAAGAACATTCCTGCCGCTATGGTCCTGTACATAGCAAGGAACGGATGTAACGGATTCAAGTGCAGGGGGTGTCCCGTTGGCACTGTCTGCGACCACAGGCCAGTCAACTCAAGGGACTATGCCGCCGCCCTGCTCCTTGAGATAAAGAAGAGGTACAGCCGCTGGGGAAGGATTAAGGCTTTCTTCAAGAGGATTAAGGAAAGGTTGTTCAGGAAGGCCAGTTCATGCCAGTAAGGGACGACAGCTGCTTTGCCCAGAGAACAACTTTCATTCTCAACAAGAAGTGCGACAGGCACTGCCCTTTCTGCGTTCAGAACGAGATGAAAGGCATGAAGGATTTGTCTGATGATGAGATTTTCTCAAACTTCAACAAATGTATTGACCATATCGAAGGGTTGGCCCGTATTCAGGTTCAGATAATGGGCGGAGAGCCTACCCTTTGGAGTGACGTTCTTGTATGGAAGATACAGCAAAGACTTAGGGATTATGACAGGTACCTTGTGTTCACCAACGGAAGCAACAAGGACTCCCTTTGGTACAAGGATGAAAAGGCCTACACCCTCTGGCACATAACTGACTGGGAGGATATAAGAGTCATTAAGTGCGCCGAAAGGGAGCACCCGAAGATTGTAGTCACACATGAGAACATAGACAGGCTGGAAGAGTTCCTCACCGTAAACATGAAGCTGAACCAAAGGACGGGGATAACAATTTCCCCCTGTGTTGAAGCCGGGAAGCTTGACGCTACGCCCGAAGACATAATCAGGATTGCAGAGTTGCAGGTGAAGACAGGCAGCCTGTACAAGAACATGGTCCTACTTGCCGACTGCATAAAGAAGGGAGGCCTTGACAGCTGGAGGAAATCCTGCCGCCAATTCGAGACGACATGGAACGTTGACTGCCAGACAATGACGGTAGAGCCATGCTGCGGCAACAACTACGAGAGGAAGCTTTACCCCCTTGAGGAGTTCACAGGTCAGAAACCGGAAGACTGCGGGAACTGTGTGTACGCTCTTTAGGTTGGCAAAAAAAAATAAATGCAGTTACTCTCCGAATAAACGGAGGTCTACTATGGCTAAAGAGATTAAGACAGAAGACAGGAAGTTCATAAAATACTGGCTGAAGCATACGGAGGCCCCTGTCACAAGGACGACACTGGGAACTGGTGCGGTGGAAGTGAGTGTCGGTGACATTACCGAGACTACATATTGGTATCACGAGAGTACAGACGAAATCCCGAACAGTTTTGTTGACGATATAATCACTACAGGGAAGGACTGCAAGGGCACCGTTGACGAAAAGTTCTGGACTCAGACAGATGAGGAAACCTACGCGGCTGAAACCCTCACTTCCATAAGGGAGGACGTGTGGCAGATTAACACCGACAAGGTGACTGACACAGAAGGGGTTCTTGACGTTGAGTACACGCATGAATACTCATGGAGCACCTACGACGGCACAAAGGACGTTGAGTACAGGGTTGCAGGAGTCTGCAAGGACTGCAAGTTCTACAAGCCGAACACCGAGATTCCAGAAGAAGAGCCAGAACCCGAACCAGAGCCTAGCCCAGACCCAGAGCCGGACAATGAACCAGACCCAGGTACAGACCCTAATGACCCAAGCTCTGACCCGTCAGACCCTAGCGGAGACCCAGACCCTACTTCCGATCCCGACCCTGAGCCGGAACCTACACCAACTCCAGAACCTGAACCGGAACCCAAGCCTGAAAAGAAGGGGGATGACTACTGGCTGCACCATCTGCCGCACAGATGCCATAGGCTTGACTGGCGCAAGGTTTGTATGGACGGCATGTGTACGAAGGTCAAGAAGGTTGACTATATAGACGGCAAGGAGACAAACTCCAGCTGCTTTGAGCGCAACTATTACGGTGAGTGCCCTGACTATGAGCCGTTTGAGGAAGATGAAAATACAGACCCTGTAGACCCAGGTACAGACCCTGTAGACCCGGACAATCCGAATACTGACCCGGTTGACCCTGACCCAAATACTGCCCCAAGCAATCCGTAGGAGCTGAAATGACAAAGAGACAGGTATTGGACTTGAAGGACGACCTTACAGACCTGAACAACAACCTCATTACGCTTGTGAATGGGGTTGAGTTTGATGACAGGAAGATGGTCAAGTCTTTGGAAAAGATAAGCAACGAGCTGAACAGCTTCATAGCAAAGCTTGAAGCTTTGTCTTGGGAGGATTAATGACGAGGAAGGAACTCGCTGCCCTTCTGGACACGAACTACGGCGACGGGATGGTGAGTGCTGCAGTACAGCAGGCAGCGAAGGAAATGCCGTCCATCGCCGAGAAGTTCACGCATAACCTCCATGTCCAGTCTTCCTTTACAAAGGAGGAAATCCTCTTCATCTGCACTTTCATAAGGCCGAAACTGAACCCTGTCCAGATAGCCCTTATTGAAGACAACTATATTGAGCATGACACCCACTTCATCAAGGAAAAGAGGAAAATCTACATACCTGGTACGGAAAAGTACCTTGAGAAGCTGAGGAAAAGCCCGAAGTTCCAAAGCTGTGCGAACTGCATATACCTTAAGGGGAAAAGCATCCGCTCGGGGACTACGAAGCTTGTCCCGTTCTGCTCATTCTACAACAGGTACATACACATGATTAAGATTGAGTTGAAGAACCGTACCAGGCAGGCGGATATATTCAAGGACAAGTGCCAGACTTACAGGCACGGCGAGGTGAAACTTTTTTACAGGAAGGGATATTGATGATAAGGATAATACTTTTTTTATGGCAATTGCCGCAGGACTTAATCGGATTTTTGATTGCAAGAATTGAGAGGGCTGTAAAAAGGACAGACTTCAAGACGGCCTATTATGCAACCAGCTTTCCCGGCCCGTTTATGAAGCGTTGTGCGGTCTCCCTCGGTGACTTCATCATAATAGATTCGTTCGTAGCCACCGAGCAGAACGTAAGGCACGAGAGGGGGCACCAGCTCCAGTCACGTATGCTTGGACCGCTGTATCTTCTGGTTATTGGCCTGCCGTCTTTGATTGGAAACCTTATGGACAGGACAGCCCATAAAAAATGGAGTTCCCAAAAAAGGGAACAGTGGTACTATTCACTTCCTTGGGAACACTGGGCAGACTCATTAGGGAAGGTCAGACGCTAAAGCTCAATCCTCTGGGTGATTATGTCCTTCAGTTCCTGAGAGTGGGTAATGAGTACGGTCTTGTCCGCACCTCCCTCCTCATGGACAGTCTCTATCATCTTCAGGTACTTTAGCTTTGAGTCATGGTCGAGTGCTCCGTCAGTCTCGTCAAGGAACCTCGTCCTGAAACCTGCCGACTGGGAGCGGCTCCTTATGATTGAGAAGGCATGGTAGAGGGCTTCCTTTATCCATGTCCCCTCGCCTCCTGAAACCCACTCCAAAGGCCTTGTGACGCTTGTTTCCGTGTTTTCAACTAATATGTCAAAAACTTCGATGTAAGCCCCCGTAGAGCCCTTCCTGAGCGTCTGGAAGGATATTTTGAACTTGTCTCCGTATGCTGATTCCAGTATGCGGTTCGTTATGTCTGCAACGTCAGGAGCGGCGGCTTCAAGCTCCAGTGCCTGTATGCCGTTTGCTCCGAAGGCCCGCTCAAGAAACTCCCATTCAGTCTGCTCGTGCACAAGGGTTTCCCTTTCTTCCTTTAGCTGCTCATTAGTTTCTTTTGCTTCTTTTAGCTGGGCAGCTTCCTGTGTTATCTTGCCTGACTCTACGAGCAGTTCCTGGAGTTCACCTTCGGCAGAGGTAAGGGAATCTTCTACGGACTTCATCTTTCCGGCAACGTCAGGGCCCAAACCTTCCTTCTGCTTCTTCAGCTGGGACAGCTCCTTTTCAAGCGTTGATGTCTTCTTGGTGTATACTGACAGGTATTCGTTCAGGGCATTTAAGTCCGTAGACTCGGCTTCCATCTTCAGGAGGGAGGCTTCGTCCGGGATTCCGAGTTCAGAGATTTCTTTTTCGTCCTTTTCGTTCTCTCTCTCCAGCCACTTGACCCCTCGGTTGGTGTCGGCCAATTCTTTGGCTATGAGGTCATGGGCTTCCTGTGCTGCAAGGAGCTTTGACTCTGCCTTTTCAAGAGCCTTGCGGTTCTTTACAGCCTGCTTTTCCAGTTCTGCAACCTTTTCGGCAGGGAGTTTCTGTCCACAGGTAGGGCACGTGTCTGCTATGTCAGTGACCAGGTTCCTCTTTGCCGTAACGTCCGCCTTCGCGTCCGCAAGATTCGTGTAGGCTTCCTTTTCCTTTGCTTCCAGGCTTCTTACCTCTTCCCTGTTGGCATCCAGGAGTGGCTGTCTTTCACTTATTCTATTGCGTATGGAATCTGCCTTTTCGAGAAGAGGCTTTATTTTTTCGTACTTGCCGAAGTTTTCCTTCTTACTTGTGTAGGTTGCAAGGAGCCCCTTTGTTTCAAGGAGCTGCGATTCCTTCTCGCGGATTTTACCGTCTATGTCAGTTCCTGAATCCGTTTTCTTCAGGCCGTCAAGCTCTGTATTGAGTTTTTTGATTTCATCCCGCAGGACCTTTATGCGCTTGTCAACTTCCTTTCCGTGAGCAAGAACTTCCTTTATCATTGCGTCGTAATCCGAATCGTCAATGAGGGTTTCCTTTTCCGTAATCTTGGCCTTGAGCTCCTTTGACTTCTCCCTTGAGGCGGCTGATATTTCAGAGGCCGATTCAGTTCCGAGCAGGGAGTTGAAGAAACTTTTCTTCTCACCTTTTGTCGCTGATGCAATGTCAGTTACGCTTCCTGTGTTTCCCTTTGTGTAGAATACGGTGCGCAGGAACAGTTCTATTGAACCGAATGTGTTGACCACCCATTCATTGTACTGGTCAACGTTACCGTCCAGTCCGTCAACAGGGTTGAGGTTGTCGGGGTCTTCCCCTGTGAAGGCAAACGCTTTTACCTTGCCGCTTTTGTTCTTGCCGTCAATGTCAATTCTTATGCGGTAGTATATCCCGCCTTCGTCAACGTAAAGGAGTTCCCTGTATGAGTCACGGAGGAAGAAGTGGTCCTGAAGTTTCCCTGTCCTTGTAAGCATACGCAGGTACGGCTGGCAGTTCTCGATAAGGGTTGACTTCCCGCGTCCGCACTGGCCAGCGAGCGCAACTACGCCAGGAACGAAGTTCCTCAAGTCCAGTGTGAACTCATCCCTTCCAGTCCCCTCCTTTATTCCTATGCTCCCCATGAGCTTTACCTCAAGAAGTGTGAAGGTGTGGTGGGGTGCAGCGTACTTAATGCTGAGACTGTCCTCTATCTCCTTGAGCTTGGAGTATACAGTGTCACTGACCTTGAGCTTGTTGACCTTTATATATTCGGAGAGTTTCTCTGCCTGTGTCTTTGCCCTGATTATTTCAGGAGCCCTTACATGGGCGGAGTCCTTTACGTCGTATACAACCTTGACTGATTTTACGGCATCGTTCTTTCTCAATGCGGCAGAAATCGTCTGATAGGGAATGTTTTTCTTCTGCTCTGCCGTGCAGGACAAAAGAAGCTTGATGTTCCTCTCTGTCTTGTCTGACATTTGTGATTCCGTCCAGTCGTCAAGGATCTCCTGATTTTCTGTTATGTCAACAGTGTAATTCCTGAATACCGGGAATCCAAGTTCTATTTCCTTTATGTTCATTCGGATAACTCCTTTAAGAATTGCACTGCTTCTTTATAAGTATCAAACTTTTCTTGTTTATAACAATATATAGCTCGTTCTTTACTTTCTTTAAAATCCACAGTATCATCAATCAAATCTCTTACTATTCCTTTTGCAAGGAATAAAGATTTTGACAATTCTTCAATTATCTCTTTTGCTTTGGTAAGATTGCTGAAAGTTCCAATTATTACATTGTTCATTTTTGTAACGGTCTCTTTCAGTTCTGCATTTTCTTTTGTTAAAACCTGTATGATACCTTTATTAAGTTCAGAGGTTGCGGCTTCAATGCCTGCATCAAACAAATCCCAAAACGGACTTAAACACATTCCTTTTTCTGTAACATACTGAGGAAAATTTTTCTTAAAAAGTTCTTCTTTTGTCATTTTCTTCCTCCACAATGCAATTTAACTTCACATTTCTGCGAATATATTTTCTCTTTTTCACTTTGGAATTTTTCTTGAAGTTAAGATAAAGGTAATGCGCATCCTCTCGAAAGCACTCAACACCTCTTACTTCTTCTTGTATTCCGTCTATCCTATGTTGAACTATTACTATCATTTTCTTATATCTCCAATTAAAATCTTCCAAAAGTTATTTTTCTTCCGCTCCACCTGTCTTTATTGTCATTCAAAATCTCATAGTAGGTATGAGTAGACCAATTAAACCGCATACCCAATTTCTTTATACATCTTTTTATTCTACAGTTCAATGCTGAATAAACCAGTTGATACTCAACACCAAAATAGGAAAGCACTTTAGTGTTACAGTAATACGCAAGTTTTTCAAAATCATCTTTATTCTTTGTGTCTTCATCCCATTGTCTTTTCTGGATGTCAAGAAATTTCATTTTCATTCTCCTTGTGTCGTGGGATAATCTAGCCATTCTGCTACGTTGCTTTGCTTACCACCATGTAAATCATAAAAGCACTTTTTTCTACTCCAATGGTCATATTTAAGTTCACATATTTTGACGAAACCATTTTTTAATTTAACAAAGTAAAAGTTCTCAATTTCTGGAAGGCTGTCTTGTGGTAAATCCCAATATTCAAAACAATAAGGTTCACTTTCAAAAACCTTGTGCCACTTTGGTTTACTTGCTTCAAGCCCTGCGAGAAAAGCTTCCTGTAGTTCTTCACCACGGAAAGAATTAGGGCTTTCATCTGTATTATTTTTCACCCACTCTTGTGCAAGTTCTTTATCTTCTAATGCTGCCATCCTATTAAGCCCCTATGTTGATTTGAAGTCTTTTCAATAGTCTTTTCTTTCATGTATCACCTCTTTTCAAACCATTTCATACCATCTTTTATCAAAGGATAAGCACCATATTCATTTTCAATTGTAAAGCATTTAAATGTGTGATCAAATTTTAAAGTTCCACTGTAAAATCCTTCAACAAATTGAAAATTTACTTCATCACCATCACAGCAAGGCATTCCATTTCTATCTTGAATGAATCCGCCCAAACATAAACGAGATTCCATCTGTGGAATTGATTCTAGAAACTCACAGATTTTATCTTCATGATCATTATAAGTATCTATCAGTTCATATTCTTTATCACTCAAACCACTAGGTTTGGAATATCTATTAGAGTGCTCTCTTATCAATTCATTAAGTATTCTTTTATTTTCTTCTGTCATTCTATTCTCCGTTTATTAAGCACCTATATTGATATAAGTCCACACACATACTACAGCTGTAAGGGCAATGCCCATAAGAATCAGCCACCAAGGGAAAAGTTTAAATTCGTCCTTATCTATGTCTCTCATGTCCACAAGTCTCCTTCTTCAGCCTTTATAGTCCTCGCTATCACTGACACCATGTTGAGCCCTGCCCTTTTGTCTGAGCAGGTAACTGACACCGGGAAGCGATACTGCTTTTTCTTTCCTTGATACAACAGGGAGTAATGTTTCCTCCCGAACTCTACTTGAAAGCCAAGCTTTGAAAGCACCTGGCAAGCTTTCTTGTTCATAATGAATCCTGAGTTCTTGAGTATAGGCTTGAGTTCAGCCTTTAATTCAGCTATAGTCATAAAAATCTCCTATAATGAAACTTCAATCCATCCTCCGCAATGTGTCTCCCCGAAGTTCTTCGGAGGCACTGAGCCGGAGTACCAGCACGGGGTTTTCAGCCCCTTCACTTTCATCCTTCCGTGTATGTGTCCGCAGGCTATGTAGTCAGCCTCCATACTGTCGAGTACGGAGAGCGGCATTACCGTTCCGCCGTCCCCTACTTCCACACCGTTCTGGTAGGTACACCCTTCTATCTCGCCGTGGAACATTACTATGTGATGCTTTTCCCCGTTATCCTTCTTTGAGCCTTCAGCTATATCCTTGTACCACTTCTGGATCTGGGAGTGTTTCTCCTCAATATCCTTTCCGCTGAAAAAGGACAGCCTTGGCTCAGGGATGACAGTCAGTTTTACATCGGGAAAAATAAGGTAGCTTCCGGCATCCTTGCAGTCATAGACTTTTACGTTGGGCATTATGGAGAAGCACTCAAGGGAGCCGTCCGCCTCATGCGTCGGGGTTCCGTATATCATGTAGCACTCCACAACCTCCTGCAAGTCAAAGAAAGCCCTGAGTATGCGGCTGAATCCGCTCTTCGCGGAGTTTGATATGATGAAGTCCCAGAAGTCTCCGGCAAAGAGGATGAAGGCCACCCCACCCTCAAGGCATCTTTCCTTGAGGGTGGTGAGTACCTTGAGGATTTCCTCAAGGCGTGATGGGGAAGCATGTAAGTCAGCTATGTGTATGAACGTCATTCAAGCTACCCCATAAGGTAATAATAATTGCCGTCAACTTTTATGAGTTGTCCCTTGACTTCGTAGTTGTACAGAAACGCCTTCAGTGAACTTGCGTCAAGTATCTCGTCCTCAATCATCACATGGAGCGTCTGCCCGAAGTCTATGCACTTTTCTTCGCTGTCAAAGATAAAGAGCAGTGGTATGTTGTCGTCGCTGTCACCAATCATCAGCAGGTACATCCCGTTGTTTATTGTGGCCTGTACAACAACAGTCGTCTCATGTCTTTTTCCTGGCTGGACAATCTTTGACGGCCATGACTTTATAACCTTTACAGGGTCACAGAAACAGACGATTCCAGACAACAAAATAACGATTAGTGCTATAAGCTTTTTCATTTGCGCCTCCTTGATAATGTTACGCAACGTCTCCAGCTTCCTGTAAGCCTTTCTTTTTTAATAAATTACGTATTTTATCAACCGTAATATCCATCTGTTCAAGAGTCTTGTCTGGCGAGTTAAACTCACATGTACATTCCCATTGGACTTTGCCCTTGCTTGTAAGAGAAAAATTAACTCTTACCCTTTCATTTGAAACTGTTGATTCCATCTTTTACACCTCCTGTGCTTTTATATTTTTATCTTGTAAAAGTTTATTCATTAAAGCTTTTGCAAGTTTTATATTCCTTTCTTGTTTTTCTTTTCGTTCGTATTTGCATTCTATTTGGAAAGATAAATTGCCTGATTCGTTGCTGGATAATCTTAATTTTGTAAAATTAGTTTTATATGTAAATTTTTGTAAAATCGAACCAATATTATTTATATCTGTATAGGGAATAGAAATCATTCGCAGATTATTGTCTTTTGCATAATTTTCTTTTAATAAATCATGGTATTGTTGTTTTTCTAAACTTTTTATTCCGTCGTGAAAAAATTTATTAACTTCATAATGTTGCTCCCCATTAAATTCGATAACAATTTTCTGGTTGGGAAGATAAAAATCGTAAGACAAATCTTTTTTATCTCGTAAGCCTTCAAATTTTTTTTGAGCAATAAATACAATATCCTTAGTTTCAAGCCATTTTCTTATAATTCTTTCACCGTGGCTTTCTTTTGCGCACTTTGGACAACCAGCTTTGCTATGGTAATGATCAACAGGAATTTGATTAAATATCCCATGTTTTTTGCAGATAATTTTTACGGGTGTTCTGCAAGATTTATAATCAACTAAAGAATAGTCATAAGTATCACCGTGAACTGCTTTTGATTTTTTTATAAACTGTTCAAGAGTTAAAGTTAACCGTTTGCTACGCATTTCTCTTTGGCATAATGGACACTCGGAACCTCGCAGATGTTCTCTTGCAATCTGTTTGAAATCTCCATGTTTTTTGCAAGTAATAACTACATTTGATTTGTTTGATTTATAAACAGTTTTTGAATAATCATATTTTTCTCCATGAACTTTCTTTGCGGCGTTTATGAATTCCTCGTTTGTGGGTTTATATTTTTTTGAACATTTGCTGCAACCTTTTCCGTCGAGATGACATCCGGGAATTTGCATGAAGTCGCCATGTATTGGGCAGGTAATGATTACTTTTGTTGAAATATTTTTATAAACAACTTTAGAATAATCGTATTTGTTATTGTGAACTATCTTGCAACGATCAATAAAGTTTTGCTGTGTCAATCTCTCAGGCATAATCAAACCTCCCTAAAAAAATAAATGGAAGAAGTACAATAACGAAAACTTGAGAACTGTTATTGTACTTCTTTCCCATCCTTAAGATGCTTTCTTGCCCTTGCAGGCTTCGATATATTTTTGGATTTTTTCCAAGTCATTGTCCTTGATGGCCTGTTCAGCCCCGGCCTTCATCTTTGGGCGGTCGTCAAGAGCACCGTCCTTAAGGAACTTCTGGAGGTCGATTATTGCCTGTGTGCCTCCTTCTACCTGTAGCGGTGTCCCGGCGGGGAGTGCCCATGCAGGGAGTGCGGGAGGGTCCCACTTGAAGTATTTCTTGTCCTTTGTCTGGCCAGTGTACTTTCCTTTTTTTCCGTCAGGAGCGATGACTGCCCATGATTCCTTGAGGTTATACAGATAGCGGCCCAGGCCAAAAAGGACTCCAGCCCTCTTTATAGCACCTGATATACCTCCCTTTACAGCTTCTATGTCCGAGGCATCACTGCCGTCCGTGCGGGAAATCCACTCAAATGACCCGTCCTCATGTTGGACTCTAATAGAGAGCGTACAGAGATAAGCCTCGCCTTCCTTACGGATTGAAGTTTGCCATCCGTCAGGGCCGCAGACTTCATCAAGCCTATCCTGCACAGCCCTTGAGGTGATGTAGGCCAATGCCTTTCCCCAGAACTTGCCGTCCTTTTCACCACAAGACTGCAACCTCCATTCGATGTCGTCGGCAGGGAACGGCTCCTTCAGTTTTGCCATGTCTTCTACTTTCATCTTACACCTCCATCTACAACAGTAGAAATTCTTTACTCTTCAAAGAAAAAACCAGACATGTTCTTTGTCTGTTCGTCTGGTTTTTCCTTTTCCTCTTTAAGCTTTTCCTTGACTTTATTGAATATTTTGTCCATCTCGCCTTTCGGGAGGAACATAGCCGCCAATAAGAACGGGAATGTGAGCATATCCTTACTGCTGTCCATGAGTTCCCTGAACTTCTCTTCTTCTCCGCCTGTCATTAAATTTCCGTCCTATATACCGGGCTGCCCCAATGACATCCCGGATTATTTCTACGAAAGTCTCCGCCACGAAGGTGACGGTCAGAGCCCCAAGGTATACAATCAAAAATGCTGCTGTAATCATTCATTACCCCTAATGGATGACCGCATGGTGTCAGAACAACTCCTTGTCCTTGGCTTGGTTTCTGGGCTTCTTGTTGCTCCTGATGAACTTCTCTATGTCGCTCAGCTTGTAGAGCACCCTTCTTCCCCATCTTACGCAAGGGATTGAGGGAGGAATTGATGAAACGGTCGGGCATTTGAGGTATTCCATAGTCTCCTCAGCCGTCATGTTTCTGTCGTTCATGTACCATGTAGTCAGGATTTCAATGTCGTTCAAGAGGTCCCTTACCGCATTTACGCGGTCAGAGATTTCCTTCTTGAAGTCCTCTTTTGTCGTGAAACTTAACTCTTCTGTATCTACCATGCTTATAGTATACAGAAGGTTTGTGAGATAGTCAAGAAAATACTTTATTAAATACAGATATTATTATATATTTTTTACTTTTTCTTTATGTTATTTCTTTCTCTTGAACATCTTGCCAAGTGAGTGCAGGGATATTGCAAGGCCGGCTGCGTCGATTCCTGTCTGAAGCTGCGGGAGGTATCTCTTTCCCGCTTTCTTAGCCACAGTATAGAACTTTGACTCGAAAGTGAGGTCGATAAAAATCAGTGTTCCGAACAGGATTGCCATTGCGGGAGCCATAAGAGGAAGGCCAATGAAGAAGCATGTTACGAACATTGAGCTTCCATCGGTTCCTTCTGTGCAGCAAATGCAAAGTATTGCAGACATCAGTAAGCACGTTACTACACAGCCTGTCAAAAGATGCCTGTTTAGGAACTCATCTTGAAGCATGTTAAACTCGAAGTCATACTGTCCTGATTCTACGTACAGGCGTTTGTCTACCTCAGCCTTGTGCTCCTCCACTTCGTCAGGAGTGCGAAGCTTGCCTTCGTTGAATTTCCACTCAAGCTCCTCAAGGTCGAACACCGTTGTCGGTTTCGCTTCGATTATTTCATCGTAGGCAGTTGCGAGCGCGAGGGCGTTTGAGTAGGTTGCGTACCCCTCATCCTCCGGGCGGGCCATGCCGCCCTTCTCCATGTCCTCAAGCTCACCCCACAGCTTCATGCTCAGACGGGATGCCTTACCTTTAAGGACTTCGAGACGGACTGTAAAGGCCGGGTCACTTGATATATCCTTGTTTTCTGTCGAAGAGACTTTCGGCATCTTTAGCCAGCCGACCCAGTTCTTTATGAATCTGTACACATACTGTGCAAGACAGCCTAATATTACTAGCCAGTATATCCATGCAAGTAGATACCCCATTGAACCGCCCAGAAACCTTCTGTGTATAAAGTTGGGGAAACCTATTGTTGAGACGCGCTCCCACATAGACCCGCCAATATCACGAATACCGTCAAGAACAATATCCAGAACTCCGTACATATCAAACCTCCTTTTTAACCGAATATATTTTTCTTCAGGCGTATGAGTTCAATCAACCCGAATACTGCCGGAACGAAAAGCCAACTCGTAATTATTTTCCAAACAACACTTTCCACAAGCCATTGAATAGATGTCCACATATCAGGAGTGAAGAGCGTGAACAATCCGAACCAAGGCCGCCTGTACCAGATTACGACAAGGACTATCATAACAGCCTTGAGTACAGGGTTAATGAACGGATTCCAGCTCCTTAGTTCCGTGGTAAACACCACCGGGGATGCTAAGTCCACGAGCACCGTAACCACCTCCAAATAAATAAAGACTGCCGCAACGATTGCAAGCAGTCCCATCGTAAAGTTTATCAAAGGCATAGGCTCCTCCTATTTCCCCCTTATTGTTTGTTACTGTTTAATACTGTTATTATATACTTATTTTAAGCACTCTGCAACTCCATTACGCACTTGTCGTCGTAATATTCGTCAGGCTTCCACACATACCGTGAGACATGTGCCTTCCCTGTATTTGCAAGGAGCGTCATCTCGTAGCCGTTCTCGAACCTTATGTAGAACGCCAAGTAAGGACGGTTGCCTACTTCGCAAAGGGTAATGAACTGTATGGTCTCGATGTGGTAGAACCTTTTGTTCCAGAAGAGCGCGGTCCACTTGCCCTTCTTTATATCGTGCTTGGCGTATTCGATTCCCCATTTGCAGTCGTCTTCATACCGCTTAAGGTCTGCTGCCTTGCGTTCTTCCTCAGTCATTCCGTCCCTGCCGGGAATGAATCCCTCTCCAACAGGATTCCTCATTCCCATCATAAAGAACAGTGAGTTCAGTGCTCCGCTAACCTGTTCCTCAGAAAGCTTTCCGTCCTTTTCCCTCAACATTTCAGCCTTTGTTCTCATTGATTTCCTCCCATGTAATATTCCAAGTCAAGCCTCAGCACGTCTGCACACTCATACTCACCGTTAAGCTCAAGCATGAGTATCTGTTTCCTAAGTTCCTCTGCCATGTCCATGATTTCCTCCTTATGATACCTTCTTTCCGCTTTCCCTTGCGCTTTCAAGCTGCGTGTCCACAAGTCCCCTCACGTCATCCACAAGGCCGTCCATATAGGGCTCGTTTATCCCGAAGTGTCTGCACAGTTCCTTCATCATAAACGAACGTTTCCCCATTATGGCGTTCACTATTATGTAGTTGGCGATGCTCTCCGCAAGGAGGGTGTCTGACCTTGCCATGCCGTCAGCATAGCCGTCATCATACCCCTTGCAGTACATGGCATTTTCAAACTTTCCGTCCAGCATTTCAGCCCTCCTCTGGTTCATACATTCTTCCGACAATTTCCCAGTCCTTTATAAGATAAACTCCGTTGTCTCCGTTGTCGCAGTCAAGGCGGTCAAGGATGTCGATTCCTACGCCTGTTCCCTTGATACCTCCGTCTCCGTCAATATTGTTGGCGATTATCTGGCACAGCCTTGCCCAGCCATAGTTGTCATACTCAGGTTTCCTTACGCCAGTTTCCTTTGCTTCCTTGAGGAACCTCTCGATGTCCTCCCTGTCTCCGTACCAGTGTACGTAGATTCCAATCTTGTTTCCTTTGAGTGTTCCGTCCTCATTGAGTGCGTCCGCCGTTGTGATTACTGCCCTGTTTCCCATAGTCTGTTCCTCCTTATGAACATATTTTTCTGAATGTTGCGTTGACTACTTCCCAGATGGCACACGGCACTGACTCGCAGCTCGTGTTGACCTCAAGGAAGTTTCTTTCCTTCCATTCGTCCGCAGTCCCCTTGTTGTAGACATAGGAGAGCACGACCTTTTCCTTCTTGTAGTCAATGTGGTCTATTCCCACACGGCTGTTCATCTTGCTTATAAGATTGTCCAGAGCCTCGATGTCTTCCTTACTGAACCTTTCCATTTCTTTCCTCCTATCCGAATATGTAGTCAAACGCCCTGTCACTGTCTGTCCAGCACCAGTCGTCTATCTGCTCATAACTCCACTTCTTTATCCTGTGCAGGTTCTCAAGTGCCTGCCTTGCAGCTTTCCTCTGCTCTGGAGTGGCTTCCATTCCGTCAAACAGATTCTCAACAACCTCGTCAATGTCCATTCTCCTTTCCTTCCTTTATTCCTCTTCATCAAATCCAAGCCACCGTTCAACATCGTCGGTATCAACAAGGCAATGCGGTGTGTAAGTTATGCCTGCCGTGTAATCGTAAGCATACCATTCGCTATCTGAGGAGCTGTCATAAATAGCGTTCAAGATATGCAAAGCCCATCTAAGGTTATCCTCTTCAAGAAGCGAGATAGCTCTTTCTTTCAGAGTGTTGAAGTCTGTTAGCTCGTATGGACTTTCCTGCTCTTCAAGAATTGATATTGCTTCACTGAATCCTTTTTCTTCAACAAGTTCTTCAAAATGTTTTCTTGTCATAATTAATTCTCCTTCTAAATGTTAAGCTCAAAAGCCCACTGTTCCATGAGTGCAGCGTCATCGCAATCTATGCAGTCTCCGATTTCAGCGTCCAGTTTTTCAGTAATTTCTTCTTTTGTTTCTTCTGTATTATCCATTAGGCCGCCTCCTCTATTACTATCAGCATTTGACCTTCTGCATTGAACCTGTCACATTCAGGATGTTCCTTAAGGAAATCCTCAATGGCCTCCTCTGGACAATCCGAGTTTTCAATGTCCACACCCTTCTCAAGAGCATAGTCGGTGACGTATGCCCTTGCGTTGTCCTTAACCTTAAGGTTAGGAAAGAAGTATGCTGTATCTTCTGTCATTGCATCCCTGTAGATTTCGTCCCATGTAAGGACATCTGGAGTTCTTGGCTCATCAAACTCGCTCTGCGGAATATAGCTGTCTGTACAATGGTCTACGAGAAGCTCTCCTTTTTCCATGAACATCTTTGCATCTTCTGCTGTCAAATCACCTTCGTAGTTGTATTTGTCCTTGAGCCTTTCAAACTCTTCGTCGGTTACGTTCATTTCCATACCGATTCTTGCGAACACTCTTTTCATTTATTCCTCCTTACCTTGGTTCTTTATTCTCTGGATTGCTTCCCAGTCAGACTGGAGCATTTCTCCGTCAACGTATATTGCGATGTAGGAATGCCACTTTCCTGTGGCATCCTTGAACTTCACCCTCTTGGCAAAAGTCATTCTTCGACCTCCTCGATCTCTTCCTTGCCCTCTACGTAAGAGGAGCCACAGTCAGGGCATGGTGCCCATCTCCTTGCGCTCCACTCCCTCCCGCAGTCAAAGCAGTAGCAGCGGTACCATTTGACCTGCTTCATTGTTAGTCCTCCTCATATTTGATAAGAAACCTTGTAACTGTGGGAATCTCCATAGCTATCTGGTAGTGGATTTCACAGGCTATCTCACCTGTAATCTCTTCCCAGTCAATGTCATAATGTGTTCTTATGGTTATGGTGGAGATATTTTCCATGCCACCGTAATAACCTATGGCAAGGAGCAGGCTTTCATTGTCAAAAGGAGTTGTGATTGTTGACACTCCGTAACGACCTGTAGCATTGTTCCAGTCTGATTTCTCATCTGTTACGGACTCAGGAACGTCTTCGACCATAAAATCAAGGATGTGAACCCTCTCGTTTTCGACCCCATTCTCACAAAGCTTCTTCAACTTTCTAACGATAACTTCTGCAATCTCTCTTTCTGTTCGTTTGATTTCAATCATGCGCCTACTCCTCCACTATTGTTATCTCAGCTTTCCATTCAGCTTGGTTTACGTCTGGGTGTTCAAGCTGATACCTTGACTTCATTTCCATTGCATAGATGGTGGCATTGCCACATCTTGCCCTCGACCATGAGCGGTGAATCCTGTACCCGCCCTCTCTTCCGTTACTTGCAAAATCATCCATGACTTCCTTCAAGTTGTCATAAGGCTTTGTTGTGTCAACCTCAATCTGCTCCCATCCGCTTACAGGTTCCTTTAACCATGCGTTTGCAACCATCATGCTCATTCTTAATTCCTCCTATACGTCATACGGATTGGAGATATAACACTGTACCTCCATGTCACAGAAATGATCGACTCCACGTTCATTGAAGTATCTCTCAGAAGTGTCGTCCTCATTCAAGATAATCATCTTGTAGCCATAACCTTCTTCATCTGTTTCATTAAGTCTGTGCATGACTTCTTCCACAGCCTTAACCTCATCGAAATCTGGGTACCACTTTACCCAGTCAAGCTTTATCACACGGCTATTGTCCGTACCACTTACTTTGTACTTGAGTTCATGCTTGTCAAGAGTGTCCTTAAACATTCCAAACGCATTTTGTTCTGCCGTAATCTGCACCTGTGAATAAAATCCCATTTAGTCCTCCTTGCCGAACATCTGTTCGATATAGTCCTTGTACCGTTTCTCTACATATTCCCTGCTGAAGATTGCAACGAAATTGTCCTCTTCACTCTCGAACACGAAGTAATCCTTGAGGTAAAGTTCCTTGTTGCCGGGGTCGCTTACACTGATGTCCATCTTGCTCTCGTCAAAGTACGCCAGAAGCTTGTCAATGTCTTCCTGGGATTTTGGACTGAACCTGTACGTGTTGTCGTTGTCCGTACAGTAGAGGGAGTTTGCAATCTCAAAGAAGTCCGTGAGTTGACATTCCTTGAGGGCCTTGCACTCCGCCTTGAACTTGTCCCTCTTTTGATCCCACTCGTACTGTTCACATTCCCATTCAGACTTAAACCTTGTTCCGTCATCTGCCATGTAGCCGTCAGTGACGATAACCTTTCTTGTCTCTTCATGTGTGATTTCTTTCATTCGTTTACCTCTTTACGCTCTTATTAGTGGCAGGTTGTTTTCATAAGCGAAACCTGTCCTTACAGGCTCCCACTTATATCCTTCATTCAGAGAGAGTATCTCGTTGAGTTTGTCCACTTCATAATCTCTAAGATGCCATATATCTTGATGACTTTCGTCTACACAAGACACCTTCATGCAAAGCTTTGCTGTGTTGCGTTTGTTTCTGAAAAGTATTTCCATAGTCAAGCCTCCTAGTACAAATCGTTCTCTGAATAGTCCTGTAAGTTCAGGACCCAAACACCGTCTTTCTTTTCAAACCTTGATTCAAAAGTGTGTCCATATTTTGTCATCGCCTCATTCTTTGTTATGAACCTCGATTTCGCACCCTTCCAGGCAAATCCATATCTGTATGTACAAGGATAACCTTTCTTGATCCAATCTTCTTCTGAGATAAAATCTTTGGGATCTCCTTTTGTCCATATTTTCTTCTTGGTGTTGTAAGACTGAAAAGCGTCTTTGTACTTTTTTCGTAGTTCTAAAATTTGTTCTTTTGTGAAACTTTTAGACAACCAATCCTTTTCAAAATTCCAAAAGATGCCTTTTAGCTCTCTACGGAGCTCCTCTGCGCTTGTGCTTTTCAGCGGGTAAAGATACTCATATCCTGTCTGATTGGTTTTACCGATAAGTGCAATTCCAATTCCTTTGACTCCAGTAGACCAGTTGCCGAAGTTTACATTGTTTGTGGAATTGTATGCACAAACTCCATAGAAAAGCGTAGGCACAGTATTAAGTGAGCCATCAGGCTTATTTGGTTTTCCGCAGTAAAAATAGTGTTTTCCGTCAGATTCTGTAAAACCTTTGGAATTAATGCGAACTGCAAAGTCAACGGCTGATTTTCTCTTTGTTTCCATTGATTTTATCAAAGATGTAATTGTAGATAGTGTTACTTTATTTGTCATAAGTTTATTCTCCTTGCTTAATGCTGTGTAATCAACTTTGATTGATGATATTCCCGCTGTGATTGTCCACAACGGGAATCAAACCTAAAGTTCAACAGGAAGCTTTCCGAACAGCTGCAAGGCCGTAACCATATCCCTTGCCTGTATAAGACTGTCCGCTCCATCTTCTGGGAACAGGTCGTTCGCAGTGTCGTGCATGTCGGCGATTGTCCGTGCAAGCTTCATAATGTTGTCCAGTGCCCTTACAGACAGGTCGCGGGCCAGCTCCTCTTTGTCAAGGAGTTCCCTTGCTCCGTCCGACATCTTGCAGTATTTGAGGACGTCCATTGACTCAATATCTTGGTTCAGCTTTCCCTGTCTCTTGTACTGCCGTTCCCATGCGATTCTTATCATGCGGCGCAGGGCTTCAAGACTCCACTTGGAGACTTCCATGCCGTTCTGTGTGCTCATGTTGAACCTTACCGAAATCCTGTCAAGGAGCGGGCCGCCAAACTTCTTCCAGTATTGGTCGATTGACCTTGCAGAGCAAAGGCACATCCTGTCCTTCACTCCATAGTTCCCGCAAGGACAAGGATTTGCTGCCATCACAAGCTGGAAGTTTGCAGGGAATGCCGTGCTCCTTCCTGCCCTGCTCAGCGTTATCCGTCCAGACTCGACCGGAACACGCAACATCTGCAAGACACTGGAGCGGAACTCTGCGGCTTCGTCCAAAAACAAAACCCCGTTGTGGGCAAGGGTTATCTCGCCTGGTTTTAAGCTTGCACCGCCTCCGCACATACTTTCAATCGTTGCAGTCTGATGAGGCATACGGAAAGGCCTTGTATGGTTTACAACACAGTCCATTCCGCTCAAGCCTGCCAGTGAGTAGATTCTGTTGACTGTCGGAATCTCATCCTTTGTGAGCTTGGGTAGAAGCTCCGGCATGTGTTGCAATGCCATCGTCTTTCCGCAACCAGGTGCGCCATAGGCAAGAATATTGTGACGACCAGCGACAGCAACCGCCATAGCATATTTCAAGCCGTCAAGACCTTCGATTGTGTCAAGGTTGTCCTCGGGAATACTTGCAAACTCAATGCCAGAATCATGGCTTTCACTGTGCTCGGTGAATCCTTCAAGGGAAAGGAGACGTTCAAATGCCTCCTTGAGTGTCCCTATCCTTGCAACCTTTATCCCTTCCGGGTAATCAGCGTTCATGGAGTAAGGCACGATTGCATACTTGATGCCGTTCTCAACTGCCGTCTGCAATGCGGCTGATATTCCCCTTACGGGTTGTGCTGTTCCGTCCTGACACAGACCGCCCATTACAAGAACTTTTTCCGAGACGGGGCCGTTTTTTTCTGCAAGGATTGCAAGGGCAATCGCAAGGTCAACCCCATCACCTTCTTTTTTCAAGTCAGCAGGTGAAAGGCCTATAAGAACCCTCTCTACGGGGAACTCAAAACCGCTGTTTGCTATTGCAGACATGACCCTCTCCCTGCTCCCTGCAACGCAGCCGTCTGCAAGACCTACAATGTCAACTGCCGGAATCCCACTCCGCAAGTCAACTTCAACGTTTATCAAAGAACCATCATACCCAAACGGGCTAAATGAATAGATTGCCATAATTATTTCTCCTCCTCCATTGGCTTAATCTCTATATGCTCTGCGACAACAACAACCTTTGAGTATTCCTTGTCGTCAGCATCCTTCCAACGCTTCTGCTTAAGGCGGCCAACTATACGGATTCCCTGTCCTACTTTTGCGGTACTGGCAAACTTTCCAATGTTTCCCCATGCCTCAACGTCAAAGAATGACTTCTCCTCTTCGAGCTTGCCGTCCGCCGTTTTATACATACGGCTTGTTGACATTGTGAATGTTGTAACGGCAACCAATGGGTTCACATCAATGTGCTCAACGTTTCCTTCCAGGATGAGTTGATTCAACATATTCATAAAATACCTCCAATAAAAAAGACCGCCATAATCAGCGGTCTAAATGATTCCGTTTTCCCTAAACTCACGGGTAAGTCCGTAGCGTTTAGCCAACTTTGTAAAATGGGCTGAAAACTCAGCCATTTCCGACCAATAGTAGTTGTGGTTTGAGAAGTCAGCCTGCCATTCAAAGGCTTCGT